>Ga0209698_10002222_pt1 | contig 22090 bp, 15 predicted proteins | sample LitLauG_LLR_2012_FD_187203 | JGI IMG/M metagenome (GOLD analysis project Ga0209698, IMG submission 187203) | Freshwater sediment microbial communities from Pennsylvania, USA - Little Laurel Run_MetaG_LLR_2012 (SPAdes) (version 2) | ecosystem: Environmental > Aquatic > Freshwater > Creek >...
TGGCTGGGCCAAAGGCGATTTGTACATCCGTTACCACGATGAAGAATGGGGCGTGCCGGTGCACGATGACCGCACGCTCTTTGAATTCCTGATTCTCGAGGGCGCGCAGGCGGGCCTAAGTTGGAGCACCATCCTCAACAAGCGTGAGAATTACCGTCGCGCTTTCGACGGATTTGATGCGCAGCGAATCGCGCAGTATCAGCCGAAGAAGATCAAGGCGCTGCTCGCTGATTCGGGAATCGTTCGCAACAAGCTGAAGATCGCTTCGGCCGTCGAGAACGCGAAGGTATTTCTACGCGTGCAAGAAGAGTTCGGCACCTTCGACCGCTATATCTGGCAGTTTGTCGGAGGCAAGCCCCGCGTGAACAAGCGGAAATCTCTGCGGCAGGTTCCGCCGCGGACTCCTGAATCCGATGCCATGAGCAAAGATCTAAAGCGCCGCGGCTTTAGGTTTGTCGGATCGACCATCTGCTACGCCTTCATGCAGGCGGTGGGAATGGTCAACGATCACCTGGTCGACTGTTTCCGCTATAGGCTTGTGTAGCAGCGGACGCCTCGTCCGCTGCGCGGAGCGGAGCGACGCGCTCTTACGACATTAAGTCTTATCTGCGGCAGGCATTCTTCCCGCACCTGTCCGTCCGCATTGCGCTTTGTGCGCGACCCCGAACGAGGCGTCCGGGGCTAGATGATTCATCGTGGCTTATAAACAGCGCTCGCGGTGAGATAGATCAACACCAATCCCAGCAACAGCACGGCGCTCTCCACGCGCGTGGACCAGACATGGAGCGCGTCGAACTGCACCCGTTGCGGATCGGTGAGCGGAACGGTGGCGAAGTCGCCGACCGAGGCGCGCAGCGTGTCCATGCGCGGGATGATCCAGAACTGCGAGAACAACGTCAGCGCCAGCATCAGGCAAATAAGAATGTGGCGCATGGCGAAGATGTGTGCGGTTCCCTGCGTGAGATAGCTGTAGAGCAGGGAGGCGATTAAGAAGACGACTCCGGAGATGATGGCGATCCAGTGAAGTTTGCCGAGCGCGCGTCCGACGACGTTGCCGGCGAGATGCGTGTTGGGAAGAACCTGAAAGGCTGTCGGCGCGAGTACGAAGGCGAAGAAGATGAGGCCGCCGATCCAGACCACGAGCGAGAGAACCATCACGAAGCGGAGAAAGGACATGACGGGAGAATTATAGACAAGAAAATGAAAACCACAGAGCACACGGAGGACTGATTTCCCTTATACCGGTACCGCGACGTTCTCGACGATCTCTTTCAGCACCTGATCCGATTGCTCCGACTTCTTCAGCGTGGAAGCGTAGAGATTATTCACCACCACGCGGTGCGCGAAGACCGGAACGACCAGCGGCTTGAAATCTTCAGGGGTGCAGAACGTGCGGCCTTCGAGGAAGGCCATCGCCTGGGCGGCGCGGTAGAGAGCTTGCGACCCGCGTGGGGAAACTCCGAGCGACAAGAACTCTGACTCACGCGTGCGGCGCACGATCTCAAGCGCGTAACTCACCAGAGAATCATCGACGCGGATGTTCTTTACCGCGTTCTGCATTTCGAGCACATCCGCGCCGGTGAGAACCGGGCGGAGAGAATCCAGATGCGCGACACCTGCCTCCGAGCGCAGGATCTGGCGTTCGGCCTGGGCATCGGGATATCCCATGCGCACACGCATCAGGAAACGATCGAGTTGTGACTCCGGCAGCGGATAAGTTCCGTGATGTTCGACCGGATTCTGGGTCGCGATCACCAGGAATGGCTGCGGCAATTCGTAGGAGTGCGCATCGACCGTAACCTGGCCTTCATTCATGGCCTCAAGCAGTGCGGATTGCGTTTTGGGTGTCGTGCGGTTGATCTCATCCGCCAGCAGAACGTTGGTGAACACCGGGCCGCGCTTGAATTCGAATGCCTGGTCTGCCGCCGAAAATACCGAAATGCCAAGCACGTCGGATGGCAACATATCGCTGGTGAACTGCACGCGCTGGAAGGTGCAATCGATGGCACGGGCGAGGGCCTGTCCCAGCGTGGTCTTGCCGACTCCGGGAACGCCTTCGATGAGCAGATGTCCGCGGGCGAAGATGCTGACCAGCGCGAGCCGGACCACGTCGTCCTTGCCGCGAATCACGCGGCGCAGAGCCTTTTCCAGATCGGCAGCCTTGGTGGACACAGCAATGGCGGTCTCGGGCGACATTCTTTGGATTCTACTATCGGCTGCTGATGATGCAGGCGTTACGGACGTCATGCGGCTTGTAGCTCTTGGCTCTTAGCTCGTCCTGTTCTCGGTGCTGACGCTTACTCAACACTAGAACGCCCCACGGATCGCAACTTGCATGTCCGGATGAATTAACCCAGAGCTTCAGAACTCGCACATGACAGCTAAGAGCTAAGAGCTAAGAGCTCACAGCTAAGAGCCTCTTTTACTGCATATAATCCGCGGGCCTGCCCGTCAGCCGCTCAATGCGCTTCTCGATCGGCGGGTGCGTAGAGAACAGGTTCGCGAACATCCCGGCGTTCGCCCCCAGGAATGGCTGGATGATGAACAGATGCGCGGTCGATGGGTTCGCTTGCAGTGGGACGCGCCGAGCGTAGGCGTCGATTTTCCGCAGGGCGCTTGCCAGCGCGTACGGATTTCCGGTGAAGTGTGCGCCTGTCGCGTCGGCCTGATACTCACGCGAGCGCGACACGGCCATCTGAATCAGCCCTGCGGCGATGGGGGCAACGACCAGCATTAACAGTGCGGTCAAACCTCCGCCACCGCGCCGGTCGCGATCACCGCCATATCCGCCGAAGATCATCGCCCAGCGTCCCATGCTGGCGAGCATGGTGATTGCGCCGGCAATCGTCGCCGCGACAGAACTGATCAGAATGTCACGGTTGTTCACGTGCCCGAGTTCGTGCGCAAGCACGCCTTCCAGTTCCTCATCATTCAGCAACTGCAGGATTCCCTGTGTCACCGCAACCGACGCGTGCTGCGGGTTGCGTCCCGTGGCGAACGCGTTGGGCGAGTCGCTGGGGATCACGTACATCTTCGGCATCGGGATGCCAATCTTCTGGGTCAGGCGCTCCACGGCGGCGAAGGCGCGCGGAAGTTGCTCCCGCGTCACCGGCTGGGCGCGATACATCGCCAGAGCGATCTTGTCGGAATAGAAGTACGAGACAAAGTTCATGACGGCGGCGAAGGCCAGCGCCAGGAACATTCCGTTTTGGCCGCCGAAATAGCGTCCGATGAAGATCAGAAGCAATGTGAGGGCGGTCAGAAGAAATGCGGTCTTAACAGTGTTTCCCATAATTTTTGTCGAGCTATCTCATTGGATGTTGGCTGGAGGGGCGAGATGCATAAGGCACGCTTTGGGAATTTCCGGGTGGGAAGTGGGTACCCCCCTCCCCCCCGGTCTACTGGAATCAGCGACTTAGCGGAAATTGCCGGAGTAATTCTTGGCGCTCAATCACTTACGGGCAAAATCTTCCGGAATAAGGACTTACGTTACTCCCCGACTCTGCCGCCCGATGCTTATGATCCGGCACGCGGCTCACATACGTCAAGGACGCTGGTCACAGTTGGGGGTGCGGCCTGCGACAGATCTCGGACCTGGACCTCAGATCTCGGGCTTTATGGGGCCTCGCTCTCGTTTGGGCCGGCAACTGCCGATCAGCAGAAATCCTGCCGCGCGCTTTGCGGTGGCGCCCCGGGAGGGGCGCGGTTAAGCTTGTGCTGCTTATGAAGCCGCTTCTGCGCCTGGCGTCGCTGCTCATATTCTCCCTGCTTGGGACGGAGCTTCCGATCGCGCAGCAGGCCTGTCCACAACCCCCGGCGCTGGAGAGGGAGACGGGCAAAAACATCTTCACTGAACAGCAGGAAGTCGATCTTGGCGATGCCATGGCAGACAACCTGGCCCACGATTTTGTCCTGATCGATGATCCATCGCTCACTGCCCATCTGGAAGAGATTGGCGCCAGGCTGGCGCGGTATCTGCCGCCGAACCATCTGTGGTTCCGATATTTCCTCGTCGACCTGCCTGAAGTGAACGCGTATAGCCTTGCCGGTGGCCGAATCTACGTGGCGCGCAAGATGGTTGCGCTGACGCACAGCGACGACGAACTCGCGGGCGTGCTGGCGCACGAGATGGGGCACATCGTCACGCATCAGCATGCCATCGAAATGACCCGCGCGTTGAAGCAGGTACTGGGGATCACGCAAGTTGGAGACCGGGCGGACATTTACGACAAGTTTCAACGGCTGCTCGAAAACGAGCAGCGTAAGCCATCGCACATCAGTAGTGAGGGAGAAGGGGACCAGTACATTGCCGACCAGGTGGCGCTGTATGCCATGGCACGTGCCGGATTTGCTCCCCAGGCATATGTAGATTTGTGGGACCGATTCAATGCTACGCACGGAAATGCCGGCAGTTGGGTCTCGGACCTGCTTGGCCACACGAAGCCGGAACAGAAGCGGCTGCGAGAGTTGTTGAAGTCCGTTTCGGCGATGCCGGCCGAGTGCGCCCGGATTACTCCGTCATCGGGAGCGGGGTTCGCGACCTGGCAATCGCAAGTCGTCGCCTCGACGACCGGCCTACATAGTGAGTGGCTTCCGGGGCTGCTGGTACGCCAGAAGCTGGCACTGCCTCTGCGCCCGGATATCAACAATCTGCGCTTCAGTCCTGACGGGAGGTTTGTACTGGCGCAGGACGAAGGCGGGATTCACGTGCTGTCGCGCGATCCGTTCCAAGTGCTCTTCTTCATTGAAGCCCCGGGCGCGGACAAGGCATCGTTCAGTCCTGACTCGAAATCGGTGGTGTTCAAGACGCCTTCTCTGCGAGTGGAGACTTGGGACATTTCCAGCGAGACGCGGGCTTCGGTGCATGAGATGTTGCTGCGCACGGGTTGCCTGCAGAGTGAGCTTTCGCCGGACGGGCGCCATCTTGCGTGTATCGACGATGAATTCACGCTGCAAATGCTGGAGGTAGAGAGCGGGAAAGAGCTTGCCTCGAAGAAGAACTTCTTTGAAATCCGGTCGTGGACTTTCTTGCTACTCTTAGTCCTCGAACGTGAAGAGAACGCGAATCTGAAACTGGCCTTTTTCGGTTTCTCGCCGGACGGCCGGTATTTTCTTGCCGGGACGCCGTTCTCGGATTTCGCCTACGACCTGGTGGAGAAGCATGAGGCGAAACTGCCCTCGTCCATTCGAAATGCGACCCATGACGAGTTCACGTTTGTCGACAATGAGCGCCTCCTCGGGCTGAACTCCTCCAATCCCGGCAAGTCTCATTTGTTGGGGTTTCCGGGCGGGGAGCGTCTACAGGATGTGACGCTTGCGTATGGACTGAATCTGGAACCTACGGCGCATGGAAAGTATGTTGCGGTGGGCCCGCTGAAAACCGGGAAGCGCGGATTTATCGACCCGGTTACGGGAAAAATGAATGGAATCTGCAAGGAAGATGCGGGAGACGTCTATGACAACACCGTGGTCTATGAGGAACTTGATGGCCGCATTCTGCTGATCGACGTGCCCTCCGCCAAGATCATGGCGCGCGCACAGTTGACGCAAGCACATCTCGGGGATAACCGCGCGATTGCGGTTTCGCCGGACTTCAACTGGCTGGCAGCGTCTACCACTAGCCGGGGCGCGGTGTGGGACATCGTGCACAATACGCGCCTGCAATACGTTCGTGGATTCACCGAAGGGTGGTTTGCCGACGACGATTCCTTCTACGCGGACTTTCCCAAACGCGAGAAGCAGGATCGCGCCGTAGTCTCGCTCAACACGACAGGTGGGAGTTATTCGGTGTTTTCGATCGGCGAATTGCTGGCGAGCCAGGCCGGTCCTTATGTGGTCGTACGTACACCGGCACGAGATAATCCGAATCAACGAAGGAACTGGACGTACGAGGTGCGTGACTTCCGCACGAAGGCAACGCTCTGGACGCGTCATTTTCCGCAGGAACCTCCATCCTTGGCTGTGACACCCGACTACCGCGCGGTGCTGATGGGATGGCCGGTATCGAGCGGGGCGGCGCACGAGGAGATGAAGCAGTTTCCCGATCTGAAGGGTTCGGCGGAAAAGGAGGACATGTTTTACGAAGTCATCGATCTGAAGACCAACTCGGTGCTGGGCAAGGTCGTGGTGAAAACGAACAAATACTCGTTCCGGGTTCGGAGCGCCCATGTGGACGGCGACTGGCTGGAGTTGCAGGTGAGCGGCGATCGCGTACTGACCTATTCGATGGCATCAGGCAAGGAACTGGGCCACGTTTTCGGACACGCGCCGTCGATCTCGAGTGCCGGCGAAGTGTATGCCGTATCGACCAGCGAAGAGGAGCTCAACGTGTACGGGCTTGCTGACTCGCAACTGCGGCGGACTTACAAATTCCCGGCTTCGATCGCCTACAAGAAGTTTTCGCCAGACGGAAAACGGCTGTTCGTGCTGACGCGCGATCAGACAGCGTATGTGCTGAACTTGACCTCCACGCAGCAGCAACCATCGGTTACGGTAAAAGCGACGACGCAGTAAGGCGGACAGATTCCGCTTTCCTTGTGCGAGAATCTTGGGATTCCAGTTTACAAATGGGGGACTCGTGCGACTTCGGAAGAGTGTATTGGCCGTTTTTCTTCTTGGCGGTTCCGCTGCGGCGCAGAACGTGGTGCATTACACGACCACCAATGCGAACGTGAAATATCTGTTCGCCACGGCGGAGCCCGTCTTACATTTGAAGCCGGGGGACATCCTCGACACCAACACGCTCGACTGTTTCGGCAACGGGTTGAAGAAGCCGGGCGACACGCTCGACATGGCGAAGGGGGACAATCCGCTGGCGGGGCCGTTTTTCGTCGAAGGCGCGGAGCCAGGGGATACGCTGGCCGTGAAGATTCTCGATCTGCAAGTCGATGGCGACTACGGCGTGGGCGCGTTTTCGCCGGGATTTGGGTCGATCAACTCGTCGAAGTACACGCCCGTGCTGGAGAAGTCTCCGTGGCAGGAGCGGGTGTGGTTTTATCCGATCAATCATGCGGACAACACGGCGACCTTCAAGGCGCTCGATTCGGATTTCGCGGTGAAGATTCCGATGCATCCGTTCTTCGGGTGCATTGGCGTGGCGCCCGCAAACGGAGAGGCACGCAGTTCGATCGTGCCGGCGGAGTTTGGCGGGAACATGGATTCTCCGGAGGCGAGCGTGGGGAACACCGTGTACTTTCCAGTGAATGTGAAGGGTGGGCTGCTGTACCTGGGCGACGGACACGCGGCGATGGGAGACGGTGAGGCGGCGGGATCGGCGATCGAGGTGCCACTGAAGGCGCGCGTGCAGGTGAGCGTGATCAAGGGACGGAAGATCGAGTGGCCGCAGTTTGAAAACGACGATGCGATCATGACGGTGGGCGCGTATCGCCCGGCAGACGATGCCGTACGGATTGCGCTGACCGAACTCGTGTACTGGATTCACCGCGACTACGGATTGTCGGAGATGGATGCGTACGAGTTGCTGTCGAAGGTGGCGAAGATCCACTTTAACGAGATGGTGGATCCGAACTACGTGGTCGTGGCGTCGATTGAGAAGAAGTATCTGCCGAAGAGGAAGTAGGGAATTTACAGGAACTGGGTTCCCAACTGTCGGTCGCAGCGCGGTTGGAGGGATGGGCGCCCGCGCTGGCGTTTGTGCTGACGATCGGCGACGTCAGGCGTGAGTGGCGACTGTTTTGCCTATGCATTTTCGCCGCCGACCTGCTTCTTCACTTGGTCTAGCAATGTCGGGTCTCCAAACGCTGCCTTGATTACCGAGAAGTAGTGCACAACACAACGCTGTGGGTGAGCGGCCAGCCCGTTGGCGATTCCCAACAGCAGAATGATGTCTTTCAGGATACGGTCAGCTTCTTCGCTTCTTCCACATCCTTCCCCGCCACCTGCATTATCTTCATGCACGCAGCGTCGATTCTTTCCTCTGTGATCGTACCGCCCACGAACACCTCATCGAAAAACTCTAGATCGACCAACATTGGAGCGCTCCCTCTTGTATTCTCTCGTCGCATTCTACTGCGAGACTAAAGGCCCGGTACGCGCAGGTTCGGCCTATAATCCTACCGGGAGTTGTCTATGCCACTTTTCATTTGCCGTTGGCAAAACGGCGACTTTTCTGCTGTGAGTGCGACTTCGCGAGCCGAAGCTATGGAACTGCTCGATGAAGTCGCTAATGCTGAAGTTTCCGACTTGTTTATCGCCGAAAAGTTCATGGTCCATTTTCATCTGAAGAAGGAAGCAGACAGTCTCGATGAACTGGTGCCCGTTGAACTCGAAGGCTTCGGTGAACACGCATGCGACTTCCTCTGCGAGCGCATCTACCCGGTGTACAGCAAGGCGTCAATGAAAGCTGACGAAGACCTGCCAAACACGAAAGACGTACCCAAGGAGAAGCGGGATGCGGCATTTAAGACCTTGAACGAAGCTATCATCACCGAGCGGATGCGCCGATGGGCATCAAAGGAACCTCAACTTTCCGACGATTCCGACGTTGCTAAGCGTCAGCAAGAGCATGATGTACCAAGACCTATGGCAGAAAAGGCAGTGAAGGAACGTGGTCGACGCGCAATGGCTCAGATGCCACACAGCGACAAAGTTCAGTGACTGCTTAAGCGGCGGGCCGCCGCTGCCTTACCCGAACGACGACTGATTCGGTTTCATCAGAGCTGCCCCAAAGACGCGATTACCCAGACATAGGAAAGGGCACGTCTGACAAACGTGCCCTTCGATCATCGCGGGTGGCCGACCTTTTTCAACCTAGCACAGATCACCCAGCGAATGATGCTGGACGACGGCGTGTCATCCGATCTGGCCGAATTGACAGGACAAAGGGAAGTCAAAATCCCCACCCTGTCTCGCCCAAATGCGGCGAGACAAGGATGGGGCACCCCGCGGCGAGCGGGTGACGGGTGCACAATCCTCGTTCTGCTATGGATTCAGGGCGGACAAACTTTTGCTGCCGCCGGAGAAACGTGTGGGCTGTGGGCGGTAGCCGTTGCGGGTGCGGACCTTGTATTTCTTCAGGTGATCACCCACCAGCTTCACGGTGACGGCGCGCCATCCATTGTTCGGATTGGCCTTGGGATAGTAGCTGAGCGAATAGAGATGATCGAGATCATCGCGGATGGAGGCGAAGGCCTTGTGCTCATCTCTCCAGTTCCGGGCGAAATAGGCTTTGCCGCCGGTGGCCGCGGTCATACGATCAAAAACTGCGGTGGAGACGGGCTCCAGCCGGGCTTCCTGCGTGCTGATCATGTAGATGGAGACGCCGGCAGACTGGGCGAATTCAGCCACGTCCTCGGGGGGTACAACGCTGGAGTTGTCGGGACCGTTTGAAAAGACTACGACAACTTTGCGGCCACGGTTTTGAGCTGCGTCTTTCAGAGTCAGCAAAAGAGCGTTGTAGAGGGCAGCCTGATCGCCGGCTACCGTGGAGCGCACGGCTTGCAGTAATTGACCCCGATCCGCAGTCAGAGGAGCGACCCGCGAGAGATCACGGCTGTAGGAATAAAATGCAATCTTGTCGGCCTTGGCAAGCGAGCGGATGAATTCGGAAATTGCGTCCTGCGCAAAGACGAAGCCGCGGTACATGTAGTCGCTGGTATCGAACAGCACGAAGACGTTGGAACCACTGATCAGCGCATCGAAAGTCTGAGGCGCGGCCCCGTCAGAAGATCCGGTAGAAGAGTCTGGGGATGGTGCCGCGGAAGAAACCTCTACTCCAAGATCGTCGAGGCGGTGGGCGGGTGCATCCCCTTCAGCGAAGGTGGCCGGTTTTTCCTTGATGCCATCTTCATAGATCGCGAAATCGCCGGGGCGAAGTCCGCTGATGTAATTTCCTTTGCTATCCGTGACAGCCACGTTGAGCTGGACCATATTTACGACCACGTGGATGTCAGGGCTGTCTTGCGCCCTGGTGGCAGTTTCGTTGCCCAGGAATAATTGAAAGGAGAGCACAGACGCCAAATAAAATTTCCTTACCATGACTTGACGATCCCTCCTGCGAACTTCAGCCTTCCCTCAGGGGCTAAAGCCCGCGTGTTTTTGCGGCTCCAGACGGCGCGGCTAAAGCCGCGCCCTTTCAAAACACCTTTTCTCACGGCTCCAGACGGCGCGGCTAAAAGCCGCGGCCTTTCAAACTTAAGGCTGAGCGGCGCTGATTCGCGGCAACGAGCCGAGCTTGCCTTGTCGAAACTCAGTTCCAGTCTCGTGCATGGCACGAAGAAGCGCCGGCCAATCCTCGAAATCGGTAGCGAAAATCTTCTGGAGCATGACTTGGGTTAGTTCCGGCACCAAACGGTTCAACGTCACGGGAGCATAGCCAGCTTCATCCGCCAATCGAGCCCAGTACAAATTGGGCGAGTCCCATGATTCCGGGAGAAAGCGGCTGGAGGGTCCGGCAAAAGGCGGCATGGGCGCCACATTCAGCAGTTCGGGACCATAGTTCTGCGCCATGACGGGATGGGGCGTGCCAAAATCGTGCGACAAGCGCTTCCAGTTGACCTGTTCGGGATGCTGACGAGACAGTTCCTGCAGTTCCCGCATTGACGTTCCCAAAGCGCCAGGTTGCTCGGGATATTTCTGCTGGAATTGGGCTGCCAAGTAGAAGGTGTCGGCCGGCATCAGCTCGGGAATGACTTCGGAGACGCTTCCCGCGCGCATGGCTTCCTCGACTTGCCGGGCTCGCTGGGGAAGCAGGCGATCCGACATTATTGCGAGAACGTTGGCACGGAGCGCTTCGTCTTTTTCAGAAGCGGTCAGGAGTTCTTCTCCGGATTTTTGGTAAAGGGCGACGGCGTGCAACTCCAGTGGGCTGACGTTCCACCAGCGAGGCAGGATGGAGCTGGTCAACATGCCGGGAGTCATCTCGCCCCAAACGAGGGCCTGAACGTTGTTGGGCGCCAGAAAATCCTGCTCGAGTTCAGCCAGAGCGTAGGGAAGGTCGGCAAGCGAGCCGACGAAATGCGCACCACCACCTGCCGGTGAACCCCGTCCGAGAAGGACCGGAGCTTGCCAGAGGCTCTTGATTCCAGTGACCGATTCACCTGCAAAATCGTGCGATCGAACGAACAGAGGATTGTTGTGCAGGGCTTGCGCGGCCGGGGGCTCGTAGTAGGCATAGTTAAGACCGACGAGAGTGTCCCTAAGGAAAGACGAGAGTTGGCCCCGGGCTTCTTCAATTTGTGCCCGCGAAGCGGTCGGAGACTTGAGCAGCTTAGGCAAATCAGTGCGCATCTCCACGTCGGTGTGATGATTGTTGTAAATCCCCGCTGCCCACTGAGTTCGTTCGCCATTGCTGAAGATGGGGCGCGGCATTTCGAATTCGCGGGTTTGGGCCGCCAGCAGGACGACGTACTCTTCCGGATGTTTGCCACGCTCTTTTTCGGCCAGTCCATCGCCTACGGAAACTAGTGTGTCGAGAGAGACGAGGCGCTGATCGTCGAGGACGGAGCGAATGCGGTTGGCGACCTCGTCGTGCATCTGCTTACCCATCGGGGTCGTCTGCGGAGGTCCTGCCAGCAGTTCAATGATGTCGTCCTGAGAGCCGTGCGGTTTACCCAGGGAGAAGCGAAAGATCTCTCCCAGCGAGGTGCGGCCCGCGTCATAAAGCTGGGCTGCCGATCGAATGCCCGCAAAGGGGCGGATGACCCGCTGCCAGGAATCGTCGAGGTGAGACTGCGAGATTTGTCCCTGACGGGCCAGAATCTGCCAAATTCCGACATTAGCCTGGAGGGTGCCGAATGCGTTGGCGCGAAAGCCCATGGGCACGTTGCTCAGGCTTTGAGCTACATCGAGGAACACTGTGATCGATTCGTCGCTCAAGTCGGGGAACTCGGAGAAGATACGGTATTGATCGCTGTAGTCCTCGTACCTCTGGGCTAACAACTCGACCGTTGCGGTCGCGAGGCGGCGCTCGGGGGGCCTCCTGCTGTCGAGTTCGCTGACCGCCATGTAGAGGTCGAGAAGATCACTGTCGTGGGCGCGAGAGAGCGCAAACATGGTACGCACGACGTCGTCGGGATGATCCAATCTGTTCGGCTTTGGCCATTTGCGGAGCCAGCTTCGATGGCCTTCGAAAAGTATGTGCCTCCAGGCTTCGAGACCTCCGGGGACCAGGGGCTCTCCGGAAGTGTCGAGCGGAAGGCGGGTCACGAGAAGCAACATTTCAGGCGTGGGCCGGAAGGTACCGCGGGTTGGCTTGTCGGAATTATCCGTCGAAAGCAGTGCGCTATAGAAATATTTCAGGCGATGGGGATCCGTGAAATACACCTGCTGCCCGCGGCTAGCGCGCGAAAGCACGTCGAAGTAAGCAGCGAGCCAACCTTTGTCCTTGGCGATCAATCTGGATACGAAGCCGGCGGGATTCGAGGGATTTGCTCCGACCAAATCGCTCCAGGCAGATTCGGCTGCCATGCCGCCGGGCACGTTGACTCTGCCGCCTGCGATGCACAGTTCTCTGCCATAGAAATCGAGAACGGCGGCGTAGGGGAGCAGCTTTTGAAGTCCAATGGATTGCCGCAAGAACGCAGCAGTGTCAGGCTCGATCCGGGAGAGCGCCCAATAGAGACGAGCGACTGCGGGGTCATTCAAAATCGTGTCGAGCAAGTCCCTGCTGTTTTCGGTGTGATTCTTCTTACTTGCCATGGTCCAGTCGCTTCCGGCATACAGCACCGGCACGGCTGACGGAGAAAACTGGTATTCGAATGGTTTCCCTCCCTGGAGCGTCCGCTCGAGTTCGGGCAGGGGAAATCCGGAATCGATGGTGAGGAACGCGCGTTCAGGATCGTCGGTGAGCAAGGCTGTATCCGGCTTGCCACAATCCGGACGGGTGCGGTATCCGAGGATGTGTAAAAGAGGCTGGGCATCGTTGCAACCCGCAACCCGGATCACCATGCCGCTGTGGGAGGCCAATTCCGAAAGTTCCCTCGCCTGGACGACGTAACGCCGCAGCAAGACAAGGAACTCCGTTGGCTGACTGATACCCTGATAGCCTTCGACAAAAACATTCCTGCTCAGTAGAGGCAGAAGTTCTTCGGGCCTGACCATCTGGCTGATTCCCGCCATGCGGAGAAACGAACGTTCGGGGCCAGGAATCGTAAACTGCGTGGCGGCCGGGGTTTCGTTTTCGGAAGGCGCTGGCGCGGTCACGCCTGCAGGCTGTGAGTTATAGGGTGAGCCGGCCCGGATGCTGCGCGCAAACGAGGCAGAGTTAAGAGGAGAGCACGCTAACAAGATCCAGACAAAAAAGGGAGATTTCACGGCTGGATTCCCTCGGAGCTGCGAGATCTTATTGCACCTGTTTATCGATCACGCTAGCAGGGGTGGCGTTCTAGAACGTGACCGACTATCCCCGGAAGCAGGCTCGGCTGGCCTGGCCCCCAATTTCAATGCGGGAAAGATACTCCAGATTGCTGCACAATCCAAGCTAATTTTGGAGAATTGACAATGTTGGTCTCCCCATGTGGCGCAACGAGATGTCCCGGGTGAAAGATTTTGCGCTTACGAGAGGCTAGTCTGCGGAGCAGGGAATCGGGGGGAGCGAACGGCTTGGAGGCAGGAATCAATCACAAAAGAGTTGCGACTGGAAAACCGACAAATCGGCTGGTAGCATCCGGGCCATGTTCAAACTACTGGTTGTGATGCTGACTTTCATGGTGGCAGCGTCCGTGGCCGAGCTCCCAAGCAGGAAGCGCTTGGACCTGGCCACGATCAAGGCGCTGGTAGCTGCGGCTGAGGCCGAGGCCAAGAGGCTCAACGTTGAAGTGACCATCTGCATCGTGGACGACAGCGGCAATCTTCTCTTTCTGGAGAAGGCAGATGGCGCGTCGCTCAACACGATTCAGTTCGCGCAGAAGAAGGCGCGACACTCGGCGTTGTACCGGAGTCCCTCGAAGGACGGCGCCGATGCCTTGAAGAAGGGGAATCTGGAGGTACTCGCCTTTCCCGATTTTTTCCCTAATCAGGGCGGACTGCCGATTCAGGTGGACGGCCAGACCATCGGCGGGATTGCGGCCAGTGGCGCCAAGTCAGAGATCGACGAAGCGATCGCACAAGCGGCTCTCGACGCGGTGTTTAAGAAATGAGAAGAGGGGGGCGATGAAGAAGAGATCTGAAGTCAAAAACCCCACCCTGTCGCTAAAATCGCGACAAGGGTGGGGCACCCTCTAGGTTCTTACTAAGCTTTGACGATCTTCTTGGTTGACGGATCCCATTTGGCTACGCATTTTTCGAAGTACGAGAAGTTCGCCAAGTGGCATCCAATGGCGGCGTTGTTGCCGAAGACTTCGTTTTCGACAACTGGTTTGCGCGTCCGTACAGCGTTGTAGAAGTTGGCCTGGTGATCGACGGTGTCACTGTAGCCGGGAGGATTGACGTAGGATTCGCCGGTTTCGTCGACCTTCCACTTCAGAGCTTCCGGTTCGGGATGCTCCTCGTGCCACTTCTGCAGATACTGATCCCGCAGCGCCTTCGGCCACCCGTAAATCGAATAGCCTTCGGGCTCGGGACGGGTGTCCTCGGGCTTGTAGGTGAGAGTTGCGTCCTTGATGATGATCGTGCCCTTCGTCCCGTAGAAGCCGATGAATTCTCCGCCGGCGTTGTTGAGGTTGCAGCGCAGGGTCACGCGGCAGTTCGGATAGTCGTACAAAGTCTCGATGAGGTCGGGGAACTCGCGGCCATCCTTGAAGTGGAAGAGACCTCCAGAAGATTGGGCGCGCTGGGCGGGTTCGTTAATTCCGGCAACGTGCTGGATGCCGGAGAGCAGGTGAACGAAGAGGTCGCCGCCGAGTCCTTCGCCATAGTCCCGGAAACAGCGCCAGCGGAAGAAGCGAACGGGATCGAAGGGGACCTTGGGAGCTTTGCCGAGAAAGGCATTCCAGTCGATGGTCTTCTCACTGGCGTCGGGCGGAATGGGATAGACCCAGGCGCCGCTGGGGGAGTTGCGGTCCCAGTAGGCGTTGATGGAGAAAACTTCGCCCATCTTGCCGGAATCGAAGATCTCCTTCGCCTTGGCATAAAGGACGGAACTGACACGCTGGCTGCCGATAGCGACCATACGTTTGTTTTTCTGAGCAGCTTCGACCATGGCGAATCCGTCTTCGACGAGGTGCGACATCGGCTTCTCGCAGTAAATGTCTTTGCCGGCGGCGCAGGCATCTTCGAAGATCTGGCGGTGGTTGTGATCCATGGTGGCGATCAGGACGGAGTCGACATCCTTGCGATCAAGAATGGAGCGATAGTCACGAGTGGCGGTGACGCTGGGGTTGTTGACGGCTTCCCGTGCGGCGGTGTGGCGGCTGTCATAAAGATCGCAAACCGCGACGCACTGAATGCCGGGCACGGAGAGAGAAGCTTGAAGGTGCTCGCACCCGCGGATGCCGGTGCCGATCGAGGCGAAGCGCACGGTGTCGCTGGGCGCTACCGGGCGCGGCGAAGCAAACAGCATACGCGGTTGCACGAGAGATTTCGCGACGGTGGTGGCTACTACCGCGCCAGAACCGATTTGCATGAATTGGCGGCGAGACAGGGGATTCTTGGACATGGAAGTTTTCGCCCTCACAAGTGCTGAAGTGATTTTTCGCGACAGTCGGGTACGCCATCGCGGAAAAATCATTTACGGTGAGGAATTATCCCACAGCGCGAGATAGTTTAGTAAAACGATTTTCTAGGGCAAGGCAAGAGTCGTGCCACCTTGGGCCTACCTCGCTAGCGCAACACTCAAACGCCGGCCCGAACTCAATTTGTGCGGTCAGAGTCCCGGAATCACTTGCGCGAGAGGATTGCGCGGTAGAGGCACACCTGTGTGCGGTCAGCGTCGCCGGAGTTTTTGGGAGGGGTGAAGAGCAGGGAACGCGCCAAATCGAGCCGCGGACGCGCCCGGAGGCACAGTAGGTCCTGCGTTTAACGATTGACCATTCGGCACGAATGGGGATAGCATTGCGGACGCAATTCGCCACCGTCGCCTCAACTCTCAACCCATCACAACCTAAAGCGAAGTTAGTCGGGCTAGTTTGTCGAGTAATTCGCGTTGGAGCGAACGGACTCTACGTCCCAAGGAATGGCCAGTAAGTCCGAAAACCGGTTGTTTAGTAAACACAGGAGGAGTTAATGGACTCGAGCAATGGAGTGGTGCTTTCAGCCAAGAGAAAAGCAGTACGGCCCAAGTGGCTGGGTCTGTTTGTGGTGGTGCTGATCGGATGCCTTGCATCGCAGGGTGTTGCTGCCACCGGAAGATTCATAGCGCATAACACGCCGAATTATGTAGCGACGTCGAAAAACATTGGGGCCGAGGATCCCGGGAAGGTGATTGAGGTGAGCATCTGGCTGCAGATGCACAATCAGAAGCAATTCGATGCGCTGACGCGGTCGCTCTATGATCCCAATTCTCCTAACTACCATCACTGGCTGACGCGGAAGGGTATCGCTGCTCGTTTCGCGCCCACGGCGCAAGAAGCGAGGACGGTGCGGCAGTTTTTTGCAGCCCACAATCTGAAGGTGGTCAAGACGGGTCCGAACAATTTTTACGTGCGCGCGCGTGGCACGGTTGGCAACGTGGAGCAAGCGTTCCAGGTACACCTCAACAAGTATCAGGTCGGCGACAAGACGATCCGCGCTAACGCCAGCGACCCCTATGTCGAGGGAGCGGCAGGGGCGGTGGCGAAAGCCGTGTCCGGACTGGATACGGGAGTGTTTGAGCATCCGTTGGTGGTTCGCCCGACGACCTTCGGCAGTGCCAAGCCTGCTGCCGCGGTAGTGAAACCGTCGATCGCGGCACCGGCTGCCGCAACGAATGCCGATATCTTCTCGTCGCAGTGTTTTACAGGCACGGAAACCGAGTCGTTTTCTACCAACAATACCGGCGCGTTGCCGATCGGCACCTACTCCGGCAACAAACTGAATCTGCCGAACGCGGCCAACTTAGGCTGCGCCTATACACCGACGTCGATCGCGACCGCCTACAATCTGACCGGCTTGTACGCCGAGGGATACGACGGGACCGGTCAGACGATCGCGATCGTCGACTGGTGCGGTTCGGCAACGATTCAGGACGATGCCAATGCATTCTCGGCGCAGTTCGGCCTACCGCAGCTGACCGCGTCGAACTTCGCCATCACCTACACGGCACCCAGCCTGTGCATCTCCTGGGATCAGGCGGAAATCAACCTGGATGTGGAATGGGCGCACGCCATCGCACCGGGCGCGAATATCAACTTGGTCGTTCCGCCGTCAGCCAGCTTTCAGGATGTGAACCAGGCGGAGTTTGATGTCGTGAACCTGGGCCTGGGGAACGTCCTCTCGGGCAGTTATGGTTCGATCGAAATGTTCACTCCAACGTCAGAACTGCAAACGGAGAGCCTGATTTCCGAGCAAGCCGCTGCCATGGGGATTTCAACCAACTTCTCGACGGGCGACACCGGCGACTTTTCAATCTATGGAATTCCGCAGACCGTCAGCGCACCCGCGGATTCTCCGTGGGCCACGGCCGTTGGAGGGATAAGTCTGGCCCTGAATCCTGACAACTCGATTGCCTGGCAAGCGGGTTGGGGAAACAACGAAACCTTGCTAGCCGAGACAGGGTTCGTCTTCGATCCTCCAGCCTTTTTCGGGTTCCAGTTTGGTTCCGGCGGCGGCGCGGCGAACTGTGTTATCAACGATCAAACTGTTTACCCACCGGCCTGCCTGGGCGGCTTCGCCAAACCGTCGTACCAGAAAAAGCTGCCGGGCAAATACCGCCTACTTCCGGACATCTCTTGGTTGGCGGATCCGTTCACCGGAGGGGCGATCCTGATCAGCATTCCATTCCAGTCTCCGGCCCAGGTGTGGGAGGTGATCGGTGGCACGAGTCTGGCGGCTCCAATGTTCTCCGGACTCTGGGCCATCGCCAACCAGGAAGCCTTGGCTGGAGGTGGAACGGAGCTCGGTCAGGCCGCGCCCTATCTTTACTCGATGCCGGCGGGAACCATATACGATATCGTTCCGGTTAACTCGAAGCACAACGTGACCGCAGCGATTCAGGAATCCACCGGCACGAATAAGTACAACGCCAACGCGGTAATGGGAGGTGCCTCAGCCACAAGGTTCGTCAGTGGGTTGTGGGACTACCCGTACTTCCAGTTCACATCGCTCGCCGTTTCATTCGGTAGCGATTGCGCGGATCTGCCCGAGTCCGACTTTGACGGGACATCGTGCAACGATCCTTTGTCCCTGCACACAAAGCCGGGCTGGGACAACGTGACTGGCTTGGGAACGCCGAACGCGAAAGCCTTCGCCGATTACTTCTACGGAAAATAGCAGCCGTCAGAATACTTGAACAGTAACCCTGCCATCCCACGGGTGGCAGGGTTGTTTTTTTGGTGGGAATTCGTATGGCGCTGTGCAGGTGGTTCCTACCTGAGCTTTTCTTGAACGGAGAGACAACCTCCGCCGTATCTCAGGCTAGACTCCCACGAGCGAGGACACATGAGTTTCATCAAAAACCCCGGTAGGTTCGCTGGCTTACTGTATGTACTCACGTCGATCGTCGGCTTCTTCGCGATGGGCTATGTGCCCGGCAAGCTGATTGTGCACGGAAACACCACGGCAACGGTGAGTAACATCACCGCCCACGAGGCGCTGTTTCGCCTGGGCATCGCGGGAGAACTCATCGGGCAGGCCGGTTTTATTTTCGTGGCCCTGGCTTTGTACGATCTGCTGAAGGGGGTCAGCCGGCGGCATGCCTCGATTATGGTGATATTGATTGTGGTCTCAATTCCGATCGCGTTTGTGAATGAGCTGAACTCGATCGCTGCTCTCGTGCTGGTGCGCGGGGCAGACTTCCTAGCGATAATCGAAAAGCCTCAGCGGGATGCCCTGGCCATGCTGTTCATCAAGCTGCATGGCCAGGGATTCGTTGTCGCCGAGATATTTTGGGGACTGTGGCTGTTTCCGCTCGGGTTGCTAGTGTACAGGTCGCGCTTCCTGCCGCGCTTTCTGGGAGTGTGGCTCGGCTTGGCCGGTGTCGCCTGGGTGATCCTGAGTCTTACGGGCATACTGGCGCCGCAATATCAGGACAAGGTGGATCGCTACTCTCAGCCCGCCATCATCGGGGAGATTGTGTTCATGCTGTGGCTGCTCGTCAAAGGTGCCAAGCCGCCTGCCCTGGACGCCGCAGCCGCTTCTGCGGCTGGTTAGACGACTCCGGATTAGCAGCGGTTGTTGTGGGGCCGAACGCTCCGAACGCTACATCCTTCCGGCCAATGATGTCGTGCGACTTGCTCGTCATCACTTGGGAATCAAACATGCGGGCGGCGCCTGATGATCCTCCGACCGGAAGCTCAGAGCGATTGCAGAAATGCCAGGAGTGCTTTCTTCTCTGCGGGCTTCAGTTTGAAGAAGCGCTCGCTCACCTCCTCGGCCTCGCCTTGATGACGGTGGATGGCATCGCCCAATTCGACGGATGCGCCATCGTGCATCAGTCGCGAGCGTACTCGAAGGCCCCACAACGGGGCGGTTCTGATCTTGTTGCGGGCGCAAAGGGTATCGCGCAACAGATCCGGATGCTTTTCTCCTTCGAGCACCGCGGTCTGATAGCTCTCGCTGCATTCGTCCTCGGCCTTTCCTTTGGGGTGCTGATTTGCTTCCGCCGCCCGCGATGCTTCCAGTTCGCGAAGCCGCTTCTCCACTCGCTCGCGGCCGAAGTGCTCAATCAGGGCGATCGGGATTCCGTCTCCCGTTCCCACGTTATGCAGCAGGAAGTCGCTGTATGGGTGAAGGGTTCGGTTCTCGAGCGCGTCGGGATGCAATCCCGGCCCACCGGGCGCCGCCGGACTCTTGCCCGTGACGATGGTCTCCACGTGGCAACTGGCGCAGCCGATTTTCGTGAACAGTTGTGCGCCCTGCATGACCTCAGGAGTGGTCGCCGTCACCTGGTCCCGGGCTGGTGCTTTGAGTGAGCGCATGAAACTGGCGAAATGATCGATGTCCTCCAGATTGTTGTCGGTGGGATCGGGCAGGCTGTTGGGTTCAGTGATTTTCGTCGGGTCGTTGTTCGGGATGGTTGTCGTCACTGGCGGATTGCAGGCTGTAGTCACCTCGGTGGGCTGCAGGCGGTTCGTGATTCCCATCTCGTTCAGGTAGGCGTCGCCGGCAAACGCGAGCAAACTGGCGTGCTGGTCCTTCCATCCGAAGCGGCCGATGCGGTCTGCCCCTTCACTTTCTGGGACGAGCACCTTGACCGCCTGCCCGCAAATCTTTCCGTGCGACGCATTGCACTGATCCTTGCGAATCTTGAGCAATGTCTCGTCGGGGATGGCTTCGACGTATCCGTCGCCCAGGGTGTTGGTAGCGAGGCGGGTGGTGCGCACAGTCTCGGTTTCGGGTACACGTTCCTGAATCTGGGGGCAGATGGCGCGGTCGTTCACCAGGTTCCGATCCTTAATGATCTCCGCTCCGTGGTTGATTGGGATCTCCGGATTCTGGAACTGGTGGTGGGAGTCGAGGTGTCCAACGCGCAACTCGGTCATCTGGCTGGCGGCTCCGGTGACCGGAGTCTGGTGACACTCGCGGCAGGACTGGGCGTTGTAGAGGGGCCCGAGTCCATCAGGGGCGATATGCTCGACCTCCTCGAAAAACTTCTGGTCAGCGATGCGGCGCGCGGGATCGGAAAATCCGTTGCTCTGGTCGTCGAATCCGGTGACTGCTTCCGGCGGTTGGGTAGGTGACTGGGCTGCCAGGCCAAGCAGGATTCCCCCTGCGATCAGGAACAGTAGCAACGTGGGCCTCATGGGACACTCCCTCAGGCCAGAGGTCTTGAGAATGACGAAGCCGCGATCCGCCAGATGCTACGCGAGGAATACAGGTGGTCATGGGCGGTGTTCTGAATGACCGTTTTAAGGTATCTCTCGCTGCCGGGTCTGCACATAATAGCGAGCGCTGATGACTGATGGCAATAGGTCGGACATCAATCCTTAACCGCTTGCGGAAACTCGTCTATATGCGGACAACGTTCCTCAGCGGCTAAAGCCGGACAGATTTTGTGGAAACCTAGCGGCGCGGCTTAAAGCCGCGCCCCTTCAAAACGGTTTACAAACTGCATTTTTCCGCAAGCTGTTAAACAACCAAAAAGGAGGCACGGCTTCGGACCAGAGGTGGAAAGAAAATGGAGGGGAAAAATTGAAAGGGCCGTGACATTGGTTATGCCCTAGCCACCAGCTCCTGCGAGGGAGCCAACAGCGTGGAAGCATGTACCGTCACAGCCCCTTGATGCGATCACTGCTTTCGCAGTTCCAAACCCCGACTGAACCTCGCAGATCCGTCGGTTTTTTCGGGTCCGGTCACCTGACGAGTCGCCTCGCCCGGCTAATCACTCAGTCTACTTCGGGCTGGCTCATTTTATTGTGCCAACCCTTTCGACCGTCGACGAATGCAAAGTTACCAGAGTAACTAGAAAAGTCAACGCAAACTATTGGTGCAATCACTGCCTCCAAAGCTGTGCATAAACGAAAATGCAAATGGTTGCAATGAAGAAGCTTAGATCAGGCCCGTTTCCACCGGTACGGCTTTTGCACAGAAGGATTCACAGTGAAAAGACCAACTGCAAGACGCTGAAAGGGAACCAAATAATAGTCTTGACGATCAGGGCTGATGAAGGCACAGTGCAGAGTAGGGCGAGAAATATCGAAGTGACGTCAGAACTGGTGGCCTATGTGGACGGCGGATGCCTGGGAAATCCGGGTCCGGCTGGCATTGGGGTGGTGATCAGCGGGCTGGCGGACGGCCCGGTGCGGATCGCCAAGTGGATAGGGCACCAGGATAACAATGTTGCCGAGTACGCTGCCCTGATGGAAGCCCTGCAGTATGCAGTAGAGCGGAAAGCTCTGAAGCTCCACGTTTATTCCGATTCCGAGGTTGTGGTGCGGCAGATGACCGGGGAGTATGTCTGCCGTAGTCCCCGCCTCTACTCCCTGCATTGGACCTGCCGGAAACTGGCGCGGTCGCTGGCGTTCTCCATTTCACACGTGCGGCGGGAAGAGAACGCCGAGGCGAATGGGTTGGCCCAGGCGGCGCTGCGGCGCAAGTAAGGCGGCTGTTAGCAATTAGC
>Ga0209698_10002223_pt1 | contig 22078 bp, 9 predicted proteins | sample LitLauG_LLR_2012_FD_187203 | JGI IMG/M metagenome (GOLD analysis project Ga0209698, IMG submission 187203) | Freshwater sediment microbial communities from Pennsylvania, USA - Little Laurel Run_MetaG_LLR_2012 (SPAdes) (version 2) | ecosystem: Environmental > Aquatic > Freshwater > Creek >...
CAGTCACAAAAACACCGGAAATCGAACCCTTCGACATGATCAACGATGAGCAATAGAAAGAAAAACCCGCTGCACATCAATTTTTCAGCAGCCTGCTAAGACTCAACACCTCCATCGCATAGGACAATCCTTTTGCTTCATTGACAAGCCGTCCCCCCGCTGTCTTTGAGTCTGTAAATGAAGTTTTTGAGCCCAGTATCGATGCGGAACGTGACATAGATACAGCCATTTGGACCCTGAACCATATCCACCGGGTTGCTCGCTCCGGCTGGCATGGGTATACCCACACCCGCAGTGGTGGTGCTCACCGGCGCAATGCTCAACACGGTTCCTGGGGTCGTGGTGTTGTACTCGTCCACGTCGTAATTGTAGATGGTCGTGATGTACTCGCCGTTTACAACAAATGTATTTTGCAGTTGTGGGATGCGCGTCCCTGTGTAGAAAAGGGCTCCCGCCGGTGCGTGGCTGTCGTTGGCGAAAGCATTGGTGGGGGGTGCGGTGGATCCACCGATGAGAGGATTCATAACGGTACTGCTACACGCCCCTGATGCGGGCGGTGTCCCGAATCCTTCGGCGACTCCACCACCGGCCGCTACGCGATCCAAGGCATCGTACCAGGGGAATGGGGGGGCGCCCACATTCTCGTTCCCGTTATCGCCGATATATATTGTGCCGCTGGGATGGAAGTCAAAACCAAAGCTGTTGCGGAATCCGCAAGCGTAGTCTGCGCCAGCGCCAGCAAATGCCGTTGCCGGGGCCTGCGCACCGCTGGTGGTAAACCGCAGTATCTTCCCATAGGAAGTGTTGGACGTGATAGTTCCGGCGGTTTGCGATAAGGCTGGCATCAGCTCCACGCCTCCAGTGCTGACGTAGATGAAGGGACCACCGGTTTCATCGCGAACAATAATTTTGCCGCCGTTGAGGTAGAGAGGCGCCGGGTTGAAGTCAATTGGCAGACCCGTAACAATGTCTGTGCCGGATGTGGCGTTTTGAATCAGGGTTGCGATTCGATTATCTGTAGGACTCACCACATTCGGCGTGTAGAAGACATAAACCGGGCCACCTTTGGACGGTGGATTCGCCGGATCAAGGGCCATTCCCAACAATCCCAGATAGCCGGGGCTTGTGTCGTTATACACGGGAAGTGAAGCCCAAAGCGTGACAGTGCCACCGCTGACGCGGTCGATTCTTCCCGTTTCCAACTCAGCCACAAACATGCTGTTGTCTCCCGAATCGAACGCGAGCCGGACGGGGCTATTGGTCGGATTGGTGGTACTGCTGCTCCACGGGGGGCTGGTAAAGGTCAACGTGGTATCCCAGACTAAAGGTACCGGTGACGCGAAGGTCAGGGTTGGATTCGTTGGATTCCCAGTCGCTCCAGAAACGGTGATGGTGGCCGAACCAGCCGTGGTCGCCGGGATGTCGGCCGTGGGAACGACAGCCGTCAATGTGGTAGCGCTTATCGGTTCGGTTGTTCCCGGTGGGGGTGATAGTGCAACCCCGTTGAAGTTAACCGTCGAGCCGGAGGTGAAGCCTGCCCCGGTCACCGTCAACAGGAAGCCGGGCGTCCCGACACCAACGCTTGACGGGGATATCGACGAAACTATGCCTTCGTAGGTGAAGACGCAAGTGCAAGTTCCCGATTGGCCATCTGGGTTGGTCACCACGACGCTGGCCGCTGCTCCGGGAGTTCCAGCTGGCGTCGTTGCTGTGATCACGTTGTTGCCCGGGGGTAAGATCGTAGCGGCCGCTGCGCCGATCGTCACCGTCGCTCCCGGTAGGAAGCCGGTGCCGCTGATCGTTACGGGTGTTCCGCCAGCGGACGAACCAGTGTTGGGGTTTATAGAAGCGGGGTTCGGCGCCGCTTCGTAGGTGTAGACGCAAGCGCAAGTTCCCGATTGGGTATCTGGGTTGGTCACAACGACAGGCACGGGTCCGGCGGCAGGCCCTGGTGTCTTCGCTGTAATGGTGGTGCCATTGACTACGATCACATTCGTAGCGGCTGATCCTCCGAACGTGACCGTAGCGCCCGTCAAGAACCCAGTCCCACCGATGGTGACTGGAGTACCTCCTGCGAGCGCCCCTGCTGATGGAGACACCGAAGTCGGATTCGGCGCAGCCTCATAGGTATAGCAGATGGTGCTAGTCCCGAATTGGTTATCTGGGTTGGTCACCACTATACTGACGCATCCGGCGGCATGCGCTGGTGTCGTCGCTGTGATGGTGGTGCCATTGACGACGGTCACATTGGTAGCGGCTGCTCCACCGAACGAGACGGTCGCGCCCGTCAAGAACCCGGTCCCACTGATGGTGACTGGAGTGCCTCCTCCGAGCGCCCCCGCGGATGGAGACACCGAAGTCGGGTTGGGCGCAGGATTGTAGGTGTAACAAATGGGGCACGTACCCGCCTGAGTATCAGGATTGGTTACGACCACATTGACAGGGGGGGGGCCCGGAGTATGCGCCGGCGTTGTTGCAGTGATCGAAGTGCTGCTGACTACAGCTACATTCGTAGCGGCTGTTCCGCCGAACGTCACCGTCGCTCCGGTTATGAAACCAGTGCCGGTGATCGTTACCGGCGTGCCCCCAGCCTGCGTGCCATTATTCGGAGTAACCGAGGTCGGGTTGGGCGCCACTTCGTAAGTGAAGGAGCCCGGCGCGGACGTCTGACCATCCACGTTCGTGACCACTACATTTACTGGTCCAGCAGGATTCGCTGGAATCGTAACTGTGATTGTGGTGCTCGTGCTGCTCACCACGGTGGCCGCTTTTCCGCCGAACGTCACCATGACGCCTGGGAGGAAGCCTGTGCCCGTAATCGTGACTGTCATCCCACCCAACGGGTTGCCGCCAGCAGGAGAAATCGAGGTAATTGTGGGTAAGGGGTTATAGGTATAGCAGGTACAACTTCCCATTTGACCGTCACCATTCGTGAGGCCCACCGCGACAAGTCCGGCCGAGTGCGCCGGCGTTGTGGCTGTAATCGACGTACTGCTGACGACTATGACGTTAGTTGCGGCGGTACCGCCGAACGTTACACTGGCGGGAGCCAAGAAGCCGGTACCCGTGATGGTAACGGGTGTATTGCCGGCGAGCGCGCCATTGGAGGGCGCAACCGAGGTTACTCCGGGTGCTGTGTTGAACGTGTAGCAAGTGCAGGTTCCAGACTGACCATCTGGATTGATTACCACTACGTTGACAGGTGCAGGTGGATTTGCAGGTGGATGTGCCGGAGTTGTGGCAGTAATAGATGCGCTGCTGACCACCACCACAGATGTAGCGGCATTCCCGCCGAACGTTACCGTAGCTCCAGGGAGAAAACCAGTGCCCGTGATCGTGACGTTGGTCCCTCCGCCCTGGGACCCATTAGCTGGCACAACCAAGGTCACGGTTGGTATTGGGTTATAGGTGTAGCAGGCGGTGCAAGTTCCGAATTGGTTATCCGGGTTTGTAACCACTACATTAACTGCTCCTGCCGCATGTGCTGGCGTTGTGGCTGTAATGGACGTGGCGCTGACGACGATGATAGACGTTGCTGCTGCACCGCCGAAGGTCACCTTTGCTCCAGCCTGGAAGGCGGTACCGGTTATTGTGACACTGGTCCCACCTGCGAGCGCTCCGGAGCTAGGCGAAATGGATGTCGGTGCGGGAGGAGCAACAAAAGTGAAGCCATTGCTGATGCTTGCGGTCTGTCCATCGGGATTCGTGACTGCCACAGTCGCCGGTCCTGCGGCCTGAGCGGGAGTTACGGCTGTGATCGAAGTAGCACTTACCACGGTCACACCAGTCGCTGCAGCGCCGCCAAATGTGACCGTAGCTCCGGTGAAAAAGCCGCTGCCAGTGATCGTGACCGGTGTCCCGCCAACGGTTGAGCCTGAGTTGGGCGAAATACTACCCGCAGTCGGCGGCGGGTTGAAGGTGTAGCAACCAGAGCAGGTGCCCGATTGCGTGTCGGTATTGGTCACCACCACATTGGCAGTTCCAGTCGGGTCCGCTGGGGTTGTGGCGGTGATTGATGTTGCGCTAACTACCTTTACGCCTGTGGCGGGTGTTACGCCGAACGTGACCATCGCTCCTGCCAGGAAGCCACTCCCGGTGATCGTCACGATCGCGCCGCCGCCCTTCGAGCCATTGGTCGGCGAAACCGCCGTCACCGTAGGAGCTGGCTCGTATGTGAAGCAGTCACACGGGACCGACGATTGTAAGTCGGAGTTGGTGACCACGACTGGATCTGTTCCGGCAGCGTTCGCTGGTGTCGTTGCCATGATGGTCGTGGCGCTAACGACTGAAACACCTGTAGCCATTATTCCGTTGAACGTCACTTTTGCGCCAGTCTGAAAACCGGTACCAGTTAGAGTGACACTCGTTCCTCCTCCAAGCGCACCACCTGATGGCGAGAGAGAAACCAACTGCGGCGGAGGATTGTAGCTGTAAGCGTTATTTAGGGTGCCGGACTGACCGTCGATGTTCGTTACGATCACCGGGACCGTTCCAGCACCGAGCGGAGGTGTTATCGCGGTGATGGACGTACCGCTGTTCACTGTCACACCGGTTGCGGCAGTTGCACCGAACAGCACGGTAGCCCCAGCGAGGAAGCCCGTGCCCACAATACTGACGGTGGTACCGCCTGCAGTCGAGCCAGCGTTGGGCGTTATAGAAGTGGGCGCGGGCGCAGGTTCGTAGGTATAACAGCCGGCGCAAGTTCCTGTTTGCGTGTCCGGGTTGGTGACGACAACATTTGCGGCAGCGGCGGTATGCGCCGGTGTTACCGCGGTGATCGACGTGGCGCTCACCACTGTTACGCCCGTTGCCGCCGAGCCGCCGAACGTCACGGTGGCCCCGGTTTGAAAGCCTGTCCCAGTCAGTGTGACCAGCACTCCGCCCGCGAGCGGGCCGGCCGGCGGTGAGACGGTACTGATCACCGGTGGCGGAGTGACCGTAACCGTTACGGTGCCGCTGTTCACTGTACCAGCCGAATTGGAAACCTGAACCCAGTAATTTGTCGTCACTGTAAGTGGTGGCGTCGTGTAACTCGCACTTGTCGCCCCGCTGATAGGCGAGCCACTCCCACTGGTACCCTGATACCACTGATAACTGATTGGCGGGTTCCCTGTGACCATTACCGTAAGAGTCGCGGTTTTTCCCGTGAGGATCGTTTGGGCTTGCGGCTGGGCGCTGATACTAGGCGGAATTTGCGTAACTACAGTGTGGGTGCCGCCGCTTCCGCATCCTGATACGCCAACTAAAACAGCAACGATGACAACTAGGTGAGATCGACGAAGCATGGCGCATTCCTCCCCTCCGGGAATCCGGTGCCTGAGGGTTCGACATTTTGTGGGGCCCCGACCTAACAGCCTTAGCGCTTACGTACCTGGGAACTGAGTTAGAATGTATATCCAATACCAACGAGCGGTATAACTTTCGAACGTAGACCTGGATTATCCAATTTGAGTATGGCATTGGCAGTGATCAGCAAACGCTTGAACGGACTGATCTTTGCTCCGATGGAAATGTCGTTCATGCTGTATGAAGAACGGGTACTGGTGGTCACGGGGAAGGTGTACGTTCCTCCGCTGGCACCCAGAACACACGTTGCCACCAATCCGCTGGTCGGCGGATAGGTCTCGCTACAGGTGGACTGGTGGATGTTAAAGCCGTTGATCACCACCTCTCCCATCCAATCTCCGGCGAGCGTGAACCTGGATGTGACCCCAAAGTCAGTGCCTACCGAGTAGGTAAGTTCGTTCGGAAGATGTCCTTTCGTACCCGTCGAAAAGTCTCCGGCAAGTATCGAGTCACCATTGATTTGAAAACCAAGGTTGGCGTGGGGTGCTATTCTATGCTTGCTGTAGGACAACGCTGCGAATGGCCGAGCTCCAAAAGTTCCGGAGCCGCGGAAGTTCATGGCGTCTCCGCTGGGCACTCGAAGATCTGTGCCTACCGCAAGTTTGGCGTGCTCGCTACCCCACACCTTTGCCTTAACCCGAAAAATTACATCTCCAATTCCACTTGCCCACTGGAAATTTGAAAAGGACGACTTCAGGCAGGGCGTGCGCAAGTTGCAAAACGAATGGGAGGTGCCTGGTGCAATGTTTTGAATAGTCGCTGCCGAGTAGGCTCCAAAACGAACATTCAGGATTGGCACAACAGCAGAAATATCAATTCGATCGGTGACGCCGAATGTTACGAATCCGGTGAACTGATGGATTTTCAAATCGATCGCGTCGTTGGTCGTTACCAAGTCGGAATCTTCCGCGACAGCCGGTGAATCGGCCGTGTGCTGAAGAACATTGTGCAACGAATTAGTGCGAATACCGTCCTGGGTAGTGAACCGAAAATACTGATAGGCAAAAGCAACAAAGACCTTATGTCGCCCGATGGTGTCGCCCCGCTCGGCCAGGATGGGGCCGAGGCTCTGCGTTGAACGAGCCTCCAATCCCGTAGCGACATCGTATTGATAAACGAATCCGGACCCCGGAGCCGTCAGTGGCAAGGTAGACAGTTCAGTCCCTAGTGTCGCGGTCAGTGCGGCGTGGTTAGTATGGAAATCGAAGCCATTGTCTTTGGCCTGTTGACCATTCTGGTAAATGGGGAGCGTACCGAGTGGAACTCCTGTATACGAGGGGCTGTCGTAAATGTGCGACAGCGTGCAGCCAACTTTGTTCTGATTGGAAGGCTGGGCACATCGATCCTGCTGCGCCGCAGCCAGACCAGAGGATGACGCTACAAGCAACACCCCGAGCGCGATGTTTCGCACCATCGAACCATCCTTTCCCGGGGGAAGTCTAAGATTTTATTGTTGCTGTGTCTGGTTGCTTCTCTCTTTGCCTATTTTTTGCCCGATCACTTCGAGTGAATCAACGCGCTGGCCCGACCACTTCTTCTAGTGAATCAATGCGCCAATCTCCGCTTTGCTTTCGGAATTTGATTCTTACATTGTCACTGTGAGTGGTGTGTTGTGACTCTCGATTAGTCAAACTACTGACTCTACGACATTCCACGCTCGCCTCTCCTCCCCCCGGAAGCTGAACGAGATCTTTAGTGATTTGAAACTTGATATCGACCAAGATAGAGGCCCTGAATTCGTTCTCTAGCGCCCTACGTGGACATCCGATCCATATCTCACAGATCTGGCGTGTGTCCTTATTAGAGTAGCCGGTTTCAAGGGTCCCCAAAAGCGCCACGATTTTACCACGGTCTGTCAAGTCCTGCAGCTTTTCCGCCCTTCTCCGCGCTGCTTCGCCCGCCACCGTGGCGGGGAATCGGCTGTAGAAACTGGTCAGGTCTGGCACGGATTCGCTGTTGGCAATGAGGTTATCCAATGTCGACTGGGCTCGTTTAGCATAGCTGCCGGTCGGATATCTATTCACAAAGCCCTGCAAGGCATCGGGGTCAGCCAGCGAGCCGTTGGCGGTCATCCGTTCCCAGTCCTGTCTCTCCGGATCTAGGCGATCGAGCGGAACATCGATGAAGTTCTCGCCTTTGTCGAAACGCCGTGAAATTTCCTTCGGCGAATAACCTTCTGCAAAGATCTTGAGGGTGTGGTCTCCGGTTGGCATTTCGAACTGGGCTGTTCCTGCCTGATCCGATCGATAAGTTGCCCCTTCCGCCGTCACGGTAGCTCCAGAGGGCAGATTCCTGACCGTCACAATCGCTTTAACCGCAGCAACTGGCTTCCAGGAGAACAGTTCCCAGTCAAGCGTCAACCGCTGGCCGGAAGCAAAGTATTTACGGATTGGATTCGATTCGTGAGAGCCCTCCGCTAAGACAATTTCGTGCTCACCGGGTTCGACCGACTGAGAAAACATGCCGTGTCCATCAGTAACTCCCAGTTCGCGTCCATCCTCACGCACCTGTACATTTGGGTGTGCGCCAGCAATCAGGAAAGTAGCCTCAGCGGGTAATGGGGCGAGAGTAAATTGAGCTGTGATCTCCTTTCCTGTTCTTATTGTTACATTCTGAGCTTTGGGAATTTCGTACAGTTTCTTTTTGATTTCCACTCTGTACGGGCCCGGCTCGAGTGGCACGCGCAATGTTCCACCGGAATCAGTTTGGGAATATCGCCTGCCATTAACGATCACGTCGGCTCCCGGGATGCCTGCCTTCACAACTAGAAATCCGGCTGTTTCAGGAGATGGCGCTCGCACGAGTTCTACATTCACGCCGGTAACTGGCCTGTTCGCGTCAACTGTAAGATGCTGCGAGGATGGAAGATATCCGTCAATTTGAGCATGAACCTCGTATTCTCCAGCGGCTAAACTTAATCGGCAATTAGGCGTGATGCAACTATAGCCTCCTACCTGAACCTTTGCGCCGACTGGGTTAGTTTCAATACTGACAACGAAGTTGCTCGAGGAGCGTGGTGAAACCAGATATTTCACCCATAACACCATGACAAAAAGAACGAGAGCTCCGATCGCGGTCCAGCGATTAAGGAGTTTTGATTGCAGGCCAGCGAAAGCGGGCTTCAGACCTTTACTTGGAGAAATAGCCGAAATCGGAATGCTGGCCACCTCCTCCGATTGCGTAGTTGGTGGGCTCGGAGCCTTCACTCCTAAGAGGTGTGTGGCAGCAATGGACTCATCGGGCAATACGCCTGATTCGATTGCCGCAGCGGAGTCCACTGCGCGTTGCATATCAGTAAGCACCCGCTGAATCTCGGCGTCTTCAAGATAGTTAGCTGTGATCTTCCGAGCTTGTTTCAGGAATTTCTCTGCTGATTGTTTCTCAGAACCTGGGACCCGCGCAGCAAGTTCTCGCACAGCGGCCAAATCACGCGCTCGGCGGCGGATGAGTTCCTCAGCCTGCTGATGCTCTGCGACACGCTTCTTCTCCACGGCCTTCTTCTGCTTCGCGGCTGTCTTGGCCTGTGCCCGCAGAGTTTGGAGTTCTCCATCTTTTCCGAGTTTGCGCAGCGCTGCCTCACAGGCCGCCATCGCAAGCTCAGGTTCTCCAGCATCGAAAAGCGCCTGCGCTTTCACCTTTTCAGACCGAAGGTCGGCTTGTCTTTCTTCTTCCTTTTTCCGCTCTGCCAACTCCCGATCGACCCGTTCTTGCGACGCTGTGAGTAGGGAGCGTAATTCCTCACTCTCGGGATATTGCTGCAGTGCTTCCTGCAAACTCGTCACAGCCTTCGAAACCTGATTCGCTTTGAGAAGTGCTCTAGCGCTCTCAAGTTCTGTCGCGATTTTGGAGCGGCGTTTCCGCGCTTCTAGCTCTGTTTCTTCTTGAAGGGCCTGCTCCCTGCTCAGAGCTTGGCGGGCCTCGGTGAGCAGAGAAGCCAGACCTTCGCTCTCTGGATAGTTTCGGACGGCTTGTTCAAGGCCGGCCACGGCTTTCGAAGTCTGGTGAGCGTTCAGCCGCGTATGAGCCGCATTGATCTGGTCCTCGATTTCGGCCCGCCGTCGTTGAATGTTTTCTTCTGCACGAATTGTTTCCAGATGCTTTTGTTCAAGTTGGTGTTTTGTCGATTCAATGAGGGACTTGATTTCAGTGCTGTCAGGAAATCTTTGAGAAGCATCTTCCAGCCGCGTGAGCGCTTGCGTGATTTGTTTCGAGTCAAGTAAGGTGTGGGCGGAGAGGATCTCTCTATCGATCTCGTTCTGTGTGCGCTGTTTTTCAACCCGGACTCGCTCCTTATCCTCCATGTCTCCGGCCAGCCGCCGGCGCGCAACGTCGAGTTCTGCGTTCAGGATGTCGCTTTCAGGAGAACGCCGGATAGCTTGCTCTAACGTCTCGACGGCTTTACTGAACAGTCTGGAATTGATCATCTGGCGGGCAAGTGTGATCGCCTTATCTACTTCTTCCCGCTTTTGTTTCTTCTCTTCCTCGGCCTGTTTTCCGAGAAGCTCTTCGCGCGCGAGCATTTTTTCGAGAACCGAAACTTGATTTGATAGTTCGAAGCTGTCTGTATACACAAGCAGCGCATCTTTCAACTTGGTCAAGGCTTGCGCAGTCTGTCCAGAGCGTTGCAGATCTGCCGCTGCCGAGAGTTGATCATTCACATAGCGTCGCTTTTCATTAGCTTTGCGCTCGTCCTTAATGCGTTGTGCTTCTTGTTCCTCAATTGCATCGGTAACAGTCTTAAGAAGAGATCGAAGGCGGGTGTCGTCGGCATGACTCTTCAACGCATTGTTCAAGACCATCTGAGCCTGTAGTAACTGGCCTGAATCAAGAAAGTTGCTAGCCGATGCAAGTTGAGATTCTATGTGGAGCCGCCGGCTTTCAGCCGCGTGCTGTTCTTGAGCGAAACTCCTGAGCGCCAGGAGTCCCTGATCCTGAGGAAAGACTCGCAAAGCTTCATCGGCTCTCGTGAAGGCTGCCAAATACTGATCCCTATTCAACAGCTCCTCTATCTCGTTGCATGCCTGCTCAAGTGCATGACGTTTCTTCTCGAACTGGCGCGCCGAGGTGGCCCTATCGATCAGCTCTTGTATTTCGGGAACGGAAGCATCGATGGATTTCGCTTCAGACAACAGATCAAGTGCGGCTGTGAATTGGCCGAGCGAGATTTGCTTACGCGCTGCGAGGCATAACTCTTCAAGCTTCTTCCGTTTCGCACGCTCCGCGATCTCTTTGGAAACTATGGCATTGAGGGCCTTCGCTGTTGAGTCTGCCGGATCAAGGGCGAGAGCCTCCTCGAGAGCGAGCTTCGCTTCGGTGAGGTCACCTGCTCTGCGAGCCTGCTCTGCACGTCGCAAAGCTTCCGCTCGTTGAGTGCGCGATCGCCGAATGGAGTTGCGAAGTTCGATTAACTCTGGGCTGGTATCGTCGATCGCTGCTAACTGATCGAGCAGAGCCAGTGCCTCGTCCCATTTTCGAAGTGCGAGCGCCTCGTCTGCCTGTTTTCGAAGTTGCCGCAGACGTTCAAACTCCAACTTGGCCGTGTATACCTTGTTGCGAAGCTGCTGCAAGTCAACGTTGGTGGTATCGAGACCAATTGCCTGCTCCAAGTATGCGAGTGCAGGATCGAACTCCTTCCGTTGTAAAGCTGCTTCTGCCTGACCGCGGAGCTGTCGTGCACGTTCGGCGCTCTGTTCCCTTTCAATCTGCTTCCGCAGAGTACGCAGCAGGGACGCCGCCTTGGTGTTCTGCTTGTCCAGCTTCAGAACCTCGATCAGCTCATTACTCGCCTCGTTCAGGTTACTGTGCTGCAAGAGAAGCTCGGCTTTCTGCATGCGCGAGCTGACCATCTCGGACCTGAAGCGATCCCGCACATGTGCAAGTTCAAAGGCAAGATCATCGGCCGACGAATAGCGTTGATCGCGATCCTTCGCCAGGGCCTTCATCGTGATGGCTTCAATTTCCGGAACATAATCCGGTAGGCGCTTGGAGAAGGGTGGTGGCGGTTCATTCAAAATCTTCAATAATGTGGCAGCCGTGCTCTCGGCCTCGAATGGCACCGTCTTGGTAAATAACTGGTACAACACCACTCCAGTGGAATAAACATCGGTCCGCTGATCGATCTGCACTTTCTCGTTCAACTGCTCCGGGGACATGTAACTCACGCTGCCCATGAACTGGCCACTGCGCGTAAAATTGGTATCCCCGATACGGGCGATGCCAAAATCCACGATCTTCACGGTGCCGTCTTTCAAGACCATGATGTTGCCGGGCTTGACGTCTCGGTGGATGATTCCTCGCTGGTGCGCATAGGCGAGCCCTTGACATGTCTGAACGATGATCTCAACCTTTTGCAGGAGTGTTATCTGTTCTCCCGAGCGCAAAAGCACGTCGAGGCTGGCGCCTTCGAGATATTCCATCGCAAAATAGGGGTTGCCTTCGTGTTCTCCGAGTTCATAGACAGTCACGATATTCGGATGCTGCAGGAATGCGGTGGCCTTGGCTTCCCGATAAAAGCGTTGGATTAAATCGGGATAGTCGGCGTAGTTAATCGTCATGATCTTTATCGCGACAAACCGGTCGAGAAAGGGATCCTGGGCACGGTAGACGACTCCCATGCCGCCCTTTCCGATCATGTCGATGACGTCGTATCTCCCAATTTTTTTGGGTACGCTCATTGCCATGACGCGCTGTACGAACTCCGATGCCCCGGGGGAAAGGAGCGAGAATAATGACCCAACGCCGGAAAACGGGTCGATACCCCTGGTATTGTCCTACGAGGTAGAGCAGAGGGCAATAGCACATGCTTCGTGCGACGGGGTGATACTGCCATCCCAACTGCGTTCCGACTTCTGATATCGATTCTTGCGGGTGACGTAACTTGGATTGCGTAAAAGGCGAGGGAGTGGAAGTTGGCTTTAGTCTAGCAAGCTCGCTCCGCACAGCGAAGTGGTCGGGAAGTGCACCATTCTGACAACCATGCCGAACAATCCCTCCACGGCGTTGACAAACTCCGATAACTTCCTTTGTTGAATCCCTGGGCGCTGGTCAAATGTGCTGGTGTGACTGCGTCGTTCGGCCGCCTACCCTCTCGCAAACAACGAGAAACACCGTGGCACCCTGGTTTATACTCTGCCGAGAAAGGACGCCACCCTGCCATCAGAGCCGGATAGGTCGCCATGAAGGAATCAATCTCTACAACTCTGACGCACAAGACTTCTCTGCTAGAGAGACTTGGATCGACCCTCGCAAGGCGCTCGCCTGAGGAATCGATTCGCAGTGTCGCCGTGAGCCACCGGATCATCCAGGAGTTCCAGCCTTTGGTGCAAAGCCTGGAGTGGCAGCTAAGCGACCTGTATTGGGTTAATGATGGCGCTGCTCCGTTCATCCGAAGCCAAGTCCCATTCATCATTAACAATAGCGGCCGCCTGTCCGAAGATGCTGCGGTGATACTGTTCGCCAATTGCCTTGAAAGACCGGATGGAGGCGATCCGATTCGTGTGTTGGAACTCGGAGCCGGATCTGGACTCTTCGCCCGCTATTTCCTGAACGCATTTCGCATTATCTGTCAGCAGGAGAATCAGGACTTTTACCACCGGCTTGAGTACTTCGTCTCAGACCGGTCAAGGCGCACTTGTGAGCAGTGGCACGAATTCGGCTTATTCGAGGATTATCGTGAGCATGTCTTTGCCGGAATATGCGCAGGAAATCAACCAATGCACTTTCAGCAGCTGCAGGGAGAAGCGTCCGAGCTCGGACCTCTGCGAGCTGTGTTCGCTAATTACGTCCTTGATGTCATGCCTTCCACCATCGTCAAAGCAGGCCAGTCTGGGCCAGAGCAGTTGTGCATACGAACCCACCTCGCGCATAATAATGAGCTGATCTCGCAGTACTCCGACCTCACACTCGCGCAAGTGGAAGAAATCGTCAAGTCGGACGATCCTGGAGAACGGGCAAAGCTTCTTCCTATCCTTTCTCTGTTCGAGTTCGACACGCAGTTCCTTCCGGTGGGCGACGATAAGCCGCCTTACCTAGAAGAAGTTCTCGAATACGGCAAAGTTGAAGAGCGCAGTTTGCTGAACTTCGGCGCCATCCAATGCTTGCACAAGTGCCTAACTGCGCTTGACGAGAATGGATTTGTCCTGCTGAACGATTACGGACCCACTGAGCGCGAGCAAGTGGCAAGCCACGGTGTCACTCAGCGATTCGGCTCATCCCTTGCGCTAGGGCTCAATTTTCCTTTTCTGGAGCATCACTTCTCAAATTGCGGAAAGATCTGGGTTAGCCCAGGCGATAAGGAGCGAGGAATTCACGCCAGAATGATCTGCCGGTCGGACCTCCCGCATACGCGAGATGCGTTCCTAAAACGTTTCGGGGCAGAGTCCCTGAAGTTTTTCGAGGGACCGATCGAAGAAGCGGTACGCCATGCCGCGGCCGGTCGCAACGATCAGGCCCTCGAGAGTTATCGTCTTGCGCTCGAGCGCAATCCACACAATTGGCATTTGATTGGGCAAGCGGCTGAGTTCGTGAGCCTGCAACTCAGGAACTTTGAGGCTGGTTTGGAACTGATCCGCAATGCGCTTGAATACAATCCCTGCTACAGTACTTGGCTCTGGAATGTGCTTGGCGATTGCCTTTTCTGTCTCGAGCGGTTCGCAGACGCTCATGAAGCTTATCTGCAGGCCTATGCCATCAATTCCGACGACGTGCGTACAAACTTTAACCTTTCTTATACCTTTTGTAATCTCGGGCGCTACGCTGAGTCGCTGCGGGCGATTGCCCATGGACTCGCCATGGATGCGCAAGGGATCTACAGGGAAAGGTTGCTGAATAAGCAGGAGCAAATTCTTAGCCTGGTTTCGGCTCGTGAGATCAATGAGCGAGATCGACTGATGAAACGTGCCGCGGCATTCTCTTGATTGCCTATCGAAAATCTGATCATGGAACAGTCTTCCACTGGTCCCACTTTGCCTCGGCCGCCGCAAAATCATCCCTCAGAGCTTTCTGCATCTGCTTCACATTGTCGTCCTTGATGTCTTTTTCCAAAACTGGCACCACGGCTTTTAAAGCCGCGGGGCCCTTCGGCAGTGCCGCCTTTATCAGTGCATCGGTCTTGGCCTGCGCGATCATTTTCTTGGTGACAGTCGCTTTTCCAGCCCAAATCTCTGTAGCCTTACCGACGTTCAACATTGTTGCGCCCAGCCCAAGATCACAGGTATAACGCCGAGGACTCTTGTGCTCGGCTTCCCACTTCATCTTTCCCGCCCGGTTTAGAAGATCCGCCAACGCTTTGTCGTTCGGCAGATGATCGTCAAATGACTGAAGATGGTCAACGTCTCCTGCAAGAATGGAATTGAAGAGGCCTATATTCTTCACGCCAATGGCATCGCGTGCGGCCCACAATTGCAGGGCTTTCGCGTTCCCGATGGCATCTTTACCATTCTTGGTAAGAACGTTGAGCCACCAATCATCGCTGGCCTTTGCGCCGCCCGCCTTAAGGAAAGTAAACTTATTGAATCCGATATCGACCGCCCGCCCGAAATTATGGTTGCTCTCTCCCGGCCCAGCCCCCGTTGCTCCCGTTCCGCTGGTCGCGATCTTTTGTTGTTCATCGAAGGTCCGTTTCCATCCCGAGTCGGTCACCCATAGGACAATCTTATTATTCGTGTACATCTGATCCACCAGCTTCGCCACTTTTGTGCGGAACTCGAGATTCAAGTCGTTCTTGCCGAGGATTGTCTTCTGACTGGCTTTCGAATCATTTTCATCACCAGGAAAATAGACAGTACTAGTACCCTCAATGATCAGCATATCTTTGTAATCCGCTGGCAGCGCGGCGACCATCTTGGCCAGCGTCGTGCTCGCCTTGGCGACCAGACCGGCTTTTTCGGTCGCGCCAGCGTCCGGTACTCCTGGTTTAGCCACCAGACCCTGGTCGGTCTGAAAAGCGGTAATCGCTTTTGTCGTTGCGGGACCTGGCTTCCCATCGTAGTCAGGAAGATAGGGATTGTTCTTCGCATCTTTGATGACCGTGAGCATAGCCTGAACCATCGCAACGTCGTGCACAATATTTGTACCGCTATCGCCCACGCTGTCTTTGATGTCTGGCATGCAGCCTCACAGAAAAGGGAGCTTTCACCTTCGGGCCAACCATCTTAAGCTCCAATGTCCCTCAAGACAAGGGGACATATTGCAGTTCTTCCTCAGTTGCTTTCGGGTTGGCGATACCTCGAATCCAGCAGGGACACGGAGAATTTCGGTGCACAAGTCCTAACCTCTTCCAATTTCCGTTGTGCCTGCGGCGTTCTGGCTGTAATTGCCGCCAGGACGAACTTTCCCGGATGTAACTGTAAGAACGCGCCGCTCGTGAGAACCCAAAACCCGCTCAGGCACCCAGCGCTTGCATGCGCCGCGCGAGCCTCGGCTACTGTGTCATAAGGTCCGGCAATCAGAGCAGTCACCATCGGGTCGCCGGAGATGCTCTGTAACTCATTTTTCGAGGAGTTCCACGAATAAACCGTGAAGTACAACCAGTCAGGTTGATCGTTACTCGGATAACGGAATCCGTCGAACAAAAGCACGCTCTGCGGCCCGCCTCCGCCCTTTTCTCTCACTTCGACGGTCGACCAGGTCGGGCCAGCACCTTCCTGGAATGTCCAGGCGCGAATCAGTTTCTTTCCAACGGCAACGTAAAGATCGTAGTGCCGCTTGAACCGTTCGAATCCGGCTCTCTGGCCTACCAGGAGGCCATTTAGTTGCGACGTCAGCCGAACTGGAGTCGCGGTCGTCAAAACGTTTGCTTCTTCCTCGCCCGTCGACCAGGCGGACTTCTTCTCTACATCAAGAGGGTCTCCCAACCCGGACGACTCAGCGGCAGTTTCTCGAGACGCTTTGCCGCTCGCCTTGGCCCAGCCCATATCAATGGAGCTAACTTCCGCATTACCGGCCAGCAGCCGAATTTGAAAAATGCACTCGTCGCTGTCACATGGCGCGATGGACAGTTCGTAAGCAAGTTCTTCATGCCGGCCCACCCTGTAGGTCCCGAGAACAACTCGCGGTCGCACCTGGGGCGAAGGTACTATCGCCTTATTTGGTCCGAAGGTCGATGGAGTGGTAAAAACAGGAACGGCAGCGGTGGAAGGGGGATAAGTAGAATCAGATTTCGAAATAGGATCGCTACAGAGGAATGGGCCGCAGGAGATCAGTAAGATCAGCCAGACAAAGCGCCAATAACGTCGACTGATTCCCACGCTTACTCCATGCCTAATCGTGTACATCAAATCCTGTCCGTACCCAAGCCCGTGACCCGGCAGAAAACCCTTTGGCACAAACAAGACAGCACCGCAGTAGACCATTCCTTGTTGACGGCAATTCTAGCCCATTTGGCAGACAATCTGGGAACAAATCTGCGACAGATGTAGGGGGTCTGGGGCCTTCCTATGTGTCGAATTCATGAACTGTTGAAACACCAGCTTCTGCTAGATCTTGAGCAGCCAATTCATCACAGATTTCGAATCGGGCTATAGAAGACGGATATCAGTTCCGGAGACGCCGCAGCCCCCACCGTACTAACCGCCACGTCCTGCCCTCATCCATGCGGGTCAGATTAACATCTTTGTCTCAGTGCTATCGCAAATGTGATTCAGGTCACTGACGTAAGCACTCATTCGTGTGACGCTGAACGTTCACTTGTGATGGTCCATCTGGCGGGAAAGAGCAAGAATCAAATGCACGGTGGGCGCAATCCGTTGTGCACATTTTCTCATCCCGCATTCGTTGGTGGAATGCCTCGGCATGAATAGCTGCCCCACCTGCGGCTTAGCTTACCCCGTTGATTTCACGCTTTGCCCACGCGATGGCGCGAAGCTAGTCGAAGTGGGTGTGTGGTCGGAAGGAGCGGTTGTCCGCGGCAAGTACCGAATCCTGAGTAAAGTTGGCCAGGGCGGCATGGGAAGCGTCTATAAGGCTCTTCATCTGCGTTTTGGCGAGATACGAGCCCTGAAGGTGATAGGCCAGGAGTTGGCCAACGACGCGACGTTTGTCAAGCGCTTCGAGCACGAAGCGGTCATCACCCGGAAACTCCAACACCCGAATGCAGTGCGCGTGGACGATATTGACGAAGCTGACGACGGCCGCCCATTTATCGTCATGGAATTCATCGACGGCGCCAGCTTAAAGAAACTGATTCAGAGTCACAGCCCTCTACCCGTCCCGCGCGTCTGCTCCATTATCAAGCAAGCCGCCTCAGCTCTCGATGCTGCTCACTGTCTGGGCATGGTTCACCGTGATATTAAACCCGACAACATCGTCTTGGTTGAGACGCCAGAAGGCGAGCAAGCCAAGATCCTCGACTTTGGGATTGCTAAGGTCAAAGAGGCTCGACTTTGTGGCGAAACCTCCGGAATGACCTTAACCGGCACGGGCATGGTAGTGGGAACGCCGCAGTATATGTCTCCCGAGCAGGCAGCAGGAAAGCGCGGCGACGAACTCGACGGTCGTTCGGACATCTATTCGCTGGGGATCGTCATGTACCAGATGCTTACACGCGAGCTGCCCTTCAAGGCTGACACGACTCTGGAGATGCTGCTGGCGCATATGCAAACACCCCCTATACCGATCCAGAACCTTTGCCCGGACCTACACATTCCCGATGCCATTGCCAGTGTTGTGATGCGCTGCCTCGCAAAGGACCGTAGCCTTCGGCCCGCAAGTGCCAAGGCGCTTATTGAAGAACTTGAGCTGGCAGAGACTTCCGTAGCGTGTCCCAAAGAGGCGCTCCTCGACCAATCAGCATGCGCCCCCGCGCGCACGCCCGCCCTAATAGAGCCCAGCCAACCTCGGCCCGCAGCTAGTCCAGCCCAGCCGCGAGAACCTCTACCGGCGAGTTCCCGACGCTGGAGCGTGTGGGTCTCATCAGCAATTGGGGTGATTGTACTGGCCATTAGTGGGTGGTATTTGGAAAGAGGCAGGTCGGGAACCTCAACTGCGTACCCATCGACCACGCCGGCCCAGGCCGTGGGCATTCCCGCCAGCGAAACGGTGACGATAGCACAACCTCAGCCCCAAGAACACACAGGCGAATCACGAATCGGTCTCACAGTGCCTCAGTCCGCGGAGCCTGGCGTGCCGGAAGGTCCCCAGTTGACCGCGCCCGCTACAACTGTAGCCGCAACTGCAGTGGCCACGAAAAGCAGGCCGCTCGAAATCGAGAAGCAAGTCAAGGGCGCGGTGACAGAAGGCGACTTCCACTACGAGAACGGGGAGTACGACGAAGCGATTAAGTCTTATCAGCAAGGTTTGCAGCTCGATAGCGCGAATGTGAAGCTTCGCCAGCGAATCCAGCGTGCGAAAAAAGGCAAGGCTGCAGAGGCTGCTGTGAAGCAGTGATCGTTTCCTTGTGAAATTCATTACGTCCGGTAGGGAGGCTCGAAAGGCGATGAAAAAGCTAAGTGCACTCGGTTTGGCGCTGTTCATTTGCGGAATGTTCTTCCTCCTGCAAGCCCCCGCGCAGGTTTCAAAAAAGCCACTGTCCAAAGAGGCTGTCATTCGCCTGCTTAAGGGCGAGGTTGCCCCCAATCGAGTGGTTGCCATCGCGCAGGAGCAGGGGATTGATTTTCAAATGGACCCAGAGACAGAAAAGGAGCTGCGTGCGGCCGGTGCCACAGAAGACTTCTTGGCGAAGCTTCGTGAGCTGGCGCTGCAGATTCCTGCCCCGACAGCGGGCGCAAGCGGCACGGCCACTCTTCTGCTTGGGTCCAACCCCGGGGAGGCGCAGGTTTACTTGGATGACGAGTTCGTGGGAAAGACGAATGCGGAGGGTCGCCTGAAGGTCTCCAATCTCGCCGTTGGCGAGCATCGCCTTCGGCTGTCGCTCGACGGCTACCGCGATCGAGAAGAGAAGATGAATTTGGCAGCGGGCACAACGACGTACAGGACCGACCTGGAAGCGTTGAAGCCCGGGGCGACGGCGCCTCTCGCGGCAGCGAAAGGGGTAAAAGAACCTATGAAAGGCACGGAACCGGAGTCGGCAGGAGTTGTGTACCTCATGGACTCCGCCGATCAGCCTTTGAGGCCGCTCCCTAAGGAATCGGTAAAAGTAGTGAGCGGCAGGAAAGGGCTCACTGGCGGGCAAGGGTCAGTTCAGATGCCGGATCCCGCGTCCTCCTTCCGCCTTAAGAGCGGGAAGGATCTGGAGTTCGTCGTTCGATGTACAAATCCAGAAAGTTTCGAGTTATATCAGTTCACAAAAAAAGGGAATAATCGCGAGGCGGTGGTCGCGACCTCGAAAGGTAAATTGTTCGGAGGAGCGAACACACAGCGCGTGGGTCCGATTCAATTTGCTGTAAGCAAGTACGGCGAATCATCGTACCGTTTTGTCGTTACGGCGCCAGAACCCGGTGAATACGGCTTCCTGACGGGTTGGAGTGCTTTTGACTTCGCCGTCGACCCGAAATAGACACCATGGTCACTTGGCCTGTGACCGAGTGCACGGCGTAATGTTGTGAACCTATCGAAAATTCCTGACCAGCATAAGGTTCGACTCAGCAAACTGATCCTGGATGTACACAATGGATTTGCGGTCCGCCGACAAGCTCAAACCCCACCCAGGGTTCTTCTCCAGCTGCCAAAGAACGTGCGTCTTGCTGTCGGCAAAATCAAAAAACGCCAGCTCCGCGTGCGGGAATTTTCCGAACTTGAGAAAGTAAATCCCTTCTGGACTCAGCGCCCAATTCGGCCAGCCCCCGGGCTCCATGTCGCTGAGCACTTTGCTTTCTTCGCCGCTTGGCAGTGGCATGCGCCAGACGCCAGTCTGCTCGTATTTCGAATAATAAAGATAACGTCCGTCAAGCGACTCCACCGGCGAGATTCCTCCGTGCTTCGTCAACTGCAAAGGTGTTCCGCCTTGTACCGGTATTTTCCAGATCTGGAACGGTTCTGCCTCTCGCTTCGAGGCGAAATAGATCCACTTCCCGTCTCGTGACCAGCTCGGCGAAAGATTGTCGGACCCCGGAATGGTCGGCAGCAGCCGCGGCACGCCCCCAGGCACTTCGACAACGTAAACTTCACTCCGCTCATGCGGATGAAATTCAAACGCAATATAGTGTCCATTCGGTGACCAGCGAGCGCGCCCTGCCGTCCCGTGCAACGAGGTAATCTGATCGCAAGAGCTCCCATCCACAAAGCACGTCCAGATATCCCAAAACCCTAACCGATCGGATTCGAATGCCACCTTCTTCCCGTCCGGAGACAACTCCGGCCGCATTTTGTCGCCTTTCTCCGAAATCAGTGCGAAGGGGGCCTTCTGAGAATGCGTCGCATCCTTCAGGTCAAGCTGCCATATATCTGCCCTACCAAGGCCCTGTTCATAGACAAGTGTGTTGTCGGTCTTGGAAGGAATCGTGGGCCATTCGGCCTCTCCCACCGGACCGGCTACAGGCCGAGGAATGCATCCCTCCGCCTTGACCACCCACAATCCCATCTGGGCCCCGCGCGCAGAAGCAAAAACAATCTCACGACTGTCGCTGGTCCAAGCCAGCGATCCCGTCATCGGCCGATGATCAAACGTCAGGCGCTTCGCCGGCCCGCCATTCGCAGCCATCACATAAATGTCGTTGCTGACACCGGCAACTGCAGAGCGGATGAATGCGAGCCGGGTGCCGTCAGGAGAGTAGCTTGGCGACCGGTCGATCCATCCCGGCGGCGGCGACGAAATTTTACGTATGCTTAAGTCGGCAAACGACAATACCGAAATCCACGCCCTCGTCGGATCGCTCTCATGGCTCTCGGAAAATGCGATCAAGCTTCCATCCGGTGACCATGACAGCCCTCCTCCCAGATGATTGGGGCCACGGTACAGTCGTCGCTCCGTACCTCCCAATGCGGGAATCGTAAGAATTGAGAAAGAGTTCCCCGAGTAGCGCGCAACAGCAATCTGTCGGCCATCCGGCGACCAGGTTGGACAGCAATCCCCGGGTTCGTTCGTCAGCTGGATCGACTTTTCCGCGCCCACGACCGCCGCATAAATTCCGGTATTATTTCCGCCATCGCTCTGCCGAAATGCAACCAGAGTCCCATCCGGCGAGAAAGCAGGCGTTGCCTGGTACCCACGTAACCCGATCAACGGGACTACCTCGATCTTCGCCAGCTGCGCGTCCGGGCGCGGGCGGTACAGTGCCCATATGGATGCCGAACAAATGAGCGCGAGGCATATCGTAGCTCCGATCCATAACCGCACTGAAGGTAGCCGCGATCTGGGTGCGACAAAGCTCGCTGGCTCTGGCTGGTTCTCACCATTCGGCTGAGTCGGCGTAATAAGCCGATACCCTCGCTTAGCGACCGTTTCAATGAAACGCGGCTTCTCCGCGGAATCCCGCAGCGCCTCACGCAGTCGCGCCACGGCGCTGTTCAGCCCATGATCGAAATCAACGAACGTATCCGCCGGCCATAGTTCCTGCCTCAGCTGATCCCGCGTGACCACCTCTCCCGGTCGCTGCAACAGCAAAGACAAAACACGGAACGGTTGTTCCTGTAGTTTGATTTTCTGGCCTTCCTTGAGCAATTCGCCTGCACGAAGGTCGACTTCAAAAACGTCGAACCGGACCTTTTCCGCGGGAGACAGGATGACTGGCATTTCCCCACCTCTGCGTTGGACGTCGGCGCCTCACCGACGTTAGTGATCACATGAGCAAACGCTTTCTCGCTGCTCCTGATTGCCCTCGAAACTTCAATCTGTTCA
>Ga0209698_10002224_pt1 | contig 22078 bp, 18 predicted proteins | sample LitLauG_LLR_2012_FD_187203 | JGI IMG/M metagenome (GOLD analysis project Ga0209698, IMG submission 187203) | Freshwater sediment microbial communities from Pennsylvania, USA - Little Laurel Run_MetaG_LLR_2012 (SPAdes) (version 2) | ecosystem: Environmental > Aquatic > Freshwater > Creek >...
GACATGGGTGACACTCTAGCGTTGAAGGGGTTGTCGGCGCTAGTGATCCTGTCAGCCTCGTTGTCGAAGAATCCCAGGTCGTAGTGCATGAAGGTGACGGAGAGGGAGCGCTTGCACGGCACGGCCGAACTCCCTCTCCCGCTTGCGGGAGAGGGCTGGGGTGAGGGCGGCACCCCTTGTGCGCCCTCACCCCCGTCCCCTCTCCCACTTGCGTGGGAGAGGGGAGTTCTGCTCCGCGAGGGCGGAAATCGATCCGGCTTCGAGGTGGATGCCTGGTCGGCTTTCCGATTTCGAGCAGTCATCAGGAGCCTCTGAGGACCGCATTGCGCTGGGAAGCGGCCTTTGGCAACATGAGGAAGCCGACGACGCGGCCGGCGGAATCGGCCATGAGCAGTCCAAAGGCTGCGCTTCGAAACTCTTGCCCGAACCGGACATGCGAAATCGCTTGGCGAACGCGTCGGCCGCGCTTTGCACGAATGCGAGGCCTTTTCGCGGCATTTTGGAGATCGGTATGAACCTCCTGAACGTTCTACTGAACGCGACAACAGGTGTGCTCGTGTCTCTGGCTGCCTTCGGGGTCGCCGCAGGTGCGGACTACCCCCAACCCAAAGAGGGCGACTGGTTCGCAAAGGACTTCCGGTTTCACACGGGCGAAGTAATGCCCGAACTGCGCGTGCACTACACGACCGTTGGGGTGCCATCCGGAGAGCCCGTTGTCATACTGCACGGCACGACCGGCTCAGGCACCGGCATGCTGTCGCCAGCTTTTGCAGGCGAATTGTTCGGGCCCGGCCAGCCCCTGGACGCGAGCAGGTACTACATCATCCTGCCCGACTCGATGGGGCACGGCAGGACGGCGAAACCTTCGGACGGCCTGCACGCGAAGTTCCCGCAGTATGACTACGGCGACATGGTGACGGCCCAGTATCGGCTGGTCACCGAAGGGTTGGGATTGCGCCATGTGCGCCTGGTGCTTGGCTTCTCGATGGGTGGCATGAACGCCTGGATATGGGGCGAGAAGTATCCGGAGTTCATGGACGCCCTGGTGCCAATGGCATCGCAGCCCAGCGCGATGTCGAGCCGCAACTGGATGATGCGGCGGTTGATTATCGACAGCATTCGCAATGACCCGGATTGGAACAACGGTGAATACACCGCCCAGCCCCGTTCACCGCGTTTTGCGAGTGTGTTTTACGGCATCGCGACCGCCGGGGGTACGTTGGCGTACCAGAAGTTGGCACCCAGCCGCGAAGCGGCCGACAAGTTACTTGACGATCGTCTCGCCGCGCCGTTTACGGCCGATGCCAACGACACTCTCTATCAGTATGCCGCTTCGGGTGACTACGATCCCTCACCCGACTTGGGGCGCATTCAGGCGACGGTTTTGGCGATCAACTCGGCTGATGACGAACGCAATCCGCCGGAAACCGGGATCACGGATCGCGAACTCAAGCGCATTAAGAACGCTCGGCTGTTCCTGATCCCGGCGAGCGAAGACACGCGCGGGCACCTCACCGCTGCGTTTGCAAAGTTCTGGAAGCAGCAGGTGCAGGACTTGTTGGCGACGGCCCCCCATCGGGGCAGCTAGGGCGCAGATGTCGCGGCAATAGCGCACCGACCCATAAGTCGCGGTGCAAATACATCGCGTTGACATTTCAGACAGACGCGCCTACGTTGGCAAAGTAGGAGGCCAGCTTTGATGGCCTTGAAATTTCTCAGAGGAGAGCAGCATGAAAACCAAACTCTTCGCGGCATTCCTACTTATCGTCAACGCCTGCTTCGGTGCGCCCGCGGCCTTGGCCCAAACTGGCGTCATCATCGCCACACCGAGCGATTTCAAGTGGGGCGATGTGGCATCGTTGCCGGCCGGTGCAAAGATTGCCGTGATCGAAGGAAAGATGAACGAAGACGGCCCCATTACGGCCCGGATAAAACTCCCAGCCGACTACAGGATTCCAGCGCACTGGCACGCAGGCGTCGAGCGCGTTACCGTCCTCTCTGGCACCTTCAACTATGGCATGGGAGACAAGTTGGATCCACAGAAAACCAGGGCATTGGGACCTGGGAGCGTGGTTGTTATGCAGCCCAAGATGAACCATTTCGCCTGGACCAAAGACGAAACCGTCATTCAACTCAACGTGACGGGGCCTTGGGGCATCAACTACGTCAATCCAGCCGACGATCCTAGGAAGAAATGATCTTGAGTCTCCAGTTCTGATTCAAGACGGACGCTCTGCGAGCGGTGGAAACCCACCTCGCGCGCAGAGCATCGGTTAAGCAGGGCCTTGCCTTTCCATCACCGCGGCGCGATCACCGTCGCCTGGGTTGGAAGCCACTCCATTTTCCGATGCAAAAGCGGTCGAAGATCTCGCCGACCAGGCCATCGGCCGACACCTGGCCGGTGATCTCTTCCCATGGCGAGGACCACTAGGCGCAGCTCTCGTGAAAACGCCCGCGGGGAGGGGTCATGCGGAAAACTGCTGTAATCATCTGCGTTGTCGGTGTGCTAATTTCCGTGGTCGATGCAACCTACACGGTCTTCAAGGGCGCAGCGATTGTTCCAACCCGACTTGCGGCGTGCGTGCCGTTCTTGCTTGCCCTTGCCGCATTCAAGTTTCCTTCAGCTCGATGGCTTTCGGTAGTTGCGATCGGCATGAATGGCCTCTGGGCGTTTATCGGATTCTGGGTCCTCTTTTTTGGGGTTCTTTTCGGCGAAGGCGCGCCGAGTTCCCTTCCATTCTGGTTCGTGATCGCTGTTCCCGTGTTCTGGTGTTTTCTGCCAGGAATCATCAACATCAATGCATTGCGCAGCTTGAAGAGGAAAGATGATCTGCGGTTCCGCTTGTAGCGGCAGCCCCCTTGGTTGCTTCGGACATCGTCCGGCACCGCCTGCTGGACGAGCGGATTCCGTTAAGTGACCCAGCCTCGACTCAGCGTCTCCGGATATCCCCGGTCCGGCGAGGTCCGATGACGGGTGCGGTCCGCGAAAACCCGTGGCCAAACACTAAGGTCGGTTGTCGTGAGACACGCCGGTCGTTCTACTCATTCTGGAGAAAAGGATCTTGAAGCTCGCTGCAGTCGTTGCAGGAGCCCTGCTCCTGACCACGTATTCGCAAACGGCTATACCTCAAGGAAGGAGCGATGCGATGAGCCACCATGCGCGCGGAACGTTCACGGTCGCGGTCGTGCCGCTCACCCCGGCGCCCGCGGATGGGCTTGGTCGTTTTTCGATCAACAAAGAACTTCACGGTGACCTGGAAGCGACGACCAAGGGGGAAATGTTCTCGGGAGGCGACCCGAAACAGGGATCCGCAGGTTACGTGGCGATCGAGGTTGTCACGGGGACGCTGCAAGGCAAGCGCGGCAGTTTCGCGCTTCAGCATATGGCGACGATGGACGCCAACGGGCGCAAAATGACCGTCGTCGTCGTTCCGGGTTCAGGAACCGGCGAACTCAAGGGTATCGCGGGAACCTTCGCGATCGACGTTGCCGATGGGCGGCACTCATACGATCTCGAGTATGAGATAGCAGCCGAAAAGTGAGCCACAGGTTGTTTCCCGCTACGGACATCGAAGGTGCGACGAAAGTACTACCTGTTTGACACGACGCTTGCGCGGCGCACGGCCAGCTCCCTCTCCCGCTTGCGGGAGAGGGGAGTCCTCCTCCGCTTGGGCGTCAGTTCACAACTACCCGCTGTTGCGCAAGCCCGCGGCGATGCCGTTGATCGTCAGGTGAATGCCCCGCTGCACGCGCTCGTCGGTCTCGCCGGCGCGGTGCCGCCGCAGCAGTTCGACCTGCAGGTAGTTCAGCGGATCGATGTACGGAAAGCGGTTGCGGATCGAGCGCTTCAGCAGCGGATTCAGGTCCAGCAATTCGGCCTGGCCGGTGATCGCCTTCAGGGCCTGCACCGACCGGCGCCACTCGTCGGTCAGCCGGGGGAAGATCGCATCGCGCAGCGCCGCGTCCTTCACTAGGCTCGAGTACCGCTCGGCGATGACGACGTCGGTCTTGCCGAGCACCATGTCGACGTTCGACAGCAGCGTGCGGAAGAAGCCCCATTCGGCCGCCATCTCCCGCAGCAGCGCAGCGCCGCTTTCGCCGTGCTCGCCGATCCAGCGCTCGACCGCCGTTCCGAAGCCGAACCATCCGGGCAGCATCAGCCGGCACTGCGCCCACGAGAAGACCCACGGGATCGCGCGCAAGTCGTCGATCGCCGTGGACTTCTTGCGCGAGGCGGGCCGACTGCCGATGTTGAGTCCCGCGATTTCGGAAATCACCGTCGATTCCCAGAAGTAGCGCTCGAAGCCGGGCGTCTCGTAGACCATGGCGCGATACGCGCTGTAGGCGTGGCGCGCCATCTCTTCCATCGCCTCGAGGAACTGCGGGCGCGGCGCGTCGTGCTCGTGCGGCAGCAGCGTGGCTTCGAGCGTGGCGGCCGCCAGCACCTCCAGGTTGCGCCGCCCCAGTTCCGGGTTGGCGTATTTGTGGGCGATGACCTCGCCCTGTTCGGTGATGCGGATCTGACCCTGCACGGCGCCCTGCGGCTGCGCCAGGATCGCCTGGTAGCTCGGGCCACCGCCCCGGCCCACCGAACCGCCGCGGCCGTGGAAGAGGCGCAGCGTGATGCCGTGCCGCTCGAACACGCGCGTCAGCCCGATCTCGGCCCGGTACAGGGCCCATGCCGACATCAGGAAGCCGCCGTCTTTGTTGCTGTCGGAATACCCCAGCATCACCTCCTGCATCGCGCCCCGGCTGGCCAGCAGCCAGTTGTAGTAGGGCAGTCCGAGCAGGGTGTCCATGATCGAGCTCGCATTGGCGAGATCTTCGATCGTCTCGAACAGCGGCACGATGTTCGCGTCCAGGGCGCCCTGCATCGGTCGCAGCATCCCGACTTCCTTCAGCAGCACCGCGACCTCGAGCAGGTCGGAAACGCTGTCGGTCTTGGAGATGATGACGTTCTCGATCGCGCCGCGTCCGTATCGCTCGTGGATCGATCGCGCGTTGCGGAAGATCTGCAGCTCGCCGCGGGTCTCCTGCGAGTACTGCACGCTCAGCGGCGCCAGCGGCCGCGGCGTGGCGAGTTCCTCCAGCAGCAGCGCCACGCGCGCCTTCTCGCTCATGACCGAGTAGTCGATGCCGGGGCGCGCGACCGCGAGCATTTCGGCCACCGTGCGGGCATGCACGTCGGAGTTCTGCCGCAGGTCGAGCGGCGCCAGGTGGAAGCCGAACAGCGACACGGCCCGGCGCAGCCGGCGCAGCTTGCCGCGCGCCAGCAGCGCCGCCTTGTGGCTGCGCAGCGACCGGTCGAGCAGGTCCAGGTCCGCCGACAGTTCCTCGGCGCTGCGGTAGGGGGGCGCCTCGGCCACCGGCGGGCGCGGCGCCTGCAGGTCGCACAGCGCCCTGGCCGTGTCGGCGAGCCGGGCATAGAAGCCGGCAATGGCGCGGCGGTACGGCTCGTCCGCGGTGTGCGGATTGCGGTCGGGCGACTGCGCCGCCAGGTCGGTGAGCAGGGCCGGCACGGGAATCAACGACGTGGTGGTCGACAGCTCCTCGCCGAGCCGGTGCAGTTCCTCGAGATGGAAGCCCAGCGCCTTGCGGCCCTGCGCGCGCAGCGCGTTCTCGAGCACCTCCGCGGTCACGAACGGGTTGCCGTCGCGATCGCCCCCGATCCAGGAGCCCGGGCGCAGGAAGGGCGGCAGTTCCCATTCCGCGGGCCAGCCCGGCACGCTGGCGGCGAGATGATCCTCGACCACGTTGTACAGCCGCGGCAGCTCGTGCAGGAAGGTCGTGTCGTAGAACGACAGAGCGTTGTTGACTTCGTCCATGACCGACAGCTTGGTCCAGCGCAGCATGCGCGTCTGCCACAGCCGCAACACCAGGCGCCTGAGCGATTCGTCGTACGCGTCGCATTCGTCGGGCGTCATCGCCAGCCGATCGCGCAGATCGAGCAGGCGCGAGATCTCCCATTCGCAATCCAGGATGCTCTTGCGCTGGACCTCGGTCGGATGCGCCGTCAGCACCGGGCAGACCCGGGCGGCCGAGAAGAAACGCACCAGGCGGGTTGCCTCGATACCGCAGGCCATGGCGCGCCGCAGCGCGAAGGCCAGGCTGCCTTCGCGCGGTGGCGAGCCGGACTGCGCGTTGGTGCGCGCGCGGCGCAGGTGGTGTTGGTCCTCGGCGATGTTGGCCAGGTGCGAAAAATAGCTGAAGGCGCGCACCACCTGGCTCGTGATCTCGCGCGGCAACTCGCGCAACGAGGTTTCCATCTCCGCGCGCGCCTCCGGGTCGTCGCCGCGATGCTGGCGGATCGCCAGCAGCCGGATCCGCTCCACCAGGTCGAACACGTCCTTTCCCTCCTGCTCGGCCAGGGTCTCTCCCAGCAGGCGCCCCAGCAGCCGGATGTCGTCGCGCAGCGGTTGGTCCTTGTCTTCGGTCATCGGAGTTCCGGTCGTGTGCGGCCGTCCGGGGCACGGCTGGCGAAGCAGCAAGTTGGGTGCCCGCTGGCATAGGACCTCGAGGCCGCCGGGTTCGCCAGATCCCGGTGCATCGGGGCAGCGCCAAGCCTACCTTGCCGGAGCGCTCACCGGAGAGGTCCCGGCAACGTGGTGCGCGGGCTGCACCAGAATCGGGCGCAGCCCGCGGCCGGTCCAGTACCCTGGAAAGCGCTTCCACGCATTTACATGAGGAATGCCGGAGAGGATCATTTTCGCCGTGAATCCGGAGCTCTCGTACCGCCGGCCGCAAACTACGAGCGCAGGAGAAAACGATGCAAAAGCGCAAGCTGGGAAAGGGCGGACTGGAAGTGTCCGCCATCGGCTTCGGCTGCATGGGCCTCAGCCATGCCTACGGTCCACCCACCGACAAGCCGGAGGGCATCAAGCTCATACGTGCCGCCGTCGAGCGGGGCGTGACCTTCTTCGACACCGCCGAGGTGTACGGTCCGTTCACGAACGAGGAACTGGTCGGGCAAGCCCTGGCGCCCGTGCGTGAACAGGTCGCGATCGCCACCAAGTTCGGCTTCGAAGGCGCAGACTCGACCCGCGGCCTGAACAGCCGGCCGGAGCGGATCAGGGAGGTGGCCGACGCCTCGCTCAAGCGCCTCAGGACCGACCGCATCGACCTCTTCTATCAGCACCGCGTCGACCCGCAGGTGCCGATCGAGGACGTCGCCGGCACGGTGCATGACCTGATCCGGCAAGGCAAGGTCAGGCACTTCGGCCTCTCGGAGGCGGGCGTGCAGTCGATCCGCCGCGCGCACGCCGTCCAGCCGGTTACCGCGCTCCAGAGCGAATATTCGCTGTGGTGGCGGGAACCCGAGGCCGAGATCCTGCCGACGCTGGAGGAACTCGGAATCGGCTTCGTCCCGTTCAGCCCCCTGGGCAGGGGCTTTCTCACCGGGGTGATCAGCGAGAACACGAAGTTCGACAGCAAGGACTTCAGGAACATCGTTCCCCGCTTCTCGCCCGAAGCCCGTAAGGCGAACCAGGCCCTCGTTGACATCCTCGGCGACATGGCGGCCAGTAAGAAAGCGACGCCGGCACAGATTGCGCTCGCGTGGCTGCTGGCCCGCAAGCCGTGGATCGTGCCGATCCCCGGAACGACCAAGCTGAAGCGCCTGGAGGAGAACCTGGGCGCGGCGGACATCCAGCTCACCCCCGAGGACCTGCGTAACATCGAGAGCGCCGTGTCCAGGATCAGTGTGCAGGGGGATCGGTATCCACCGAACCTGCAGGCAACGGTCGGGCGCTAGGGCGCAAACCCGGGTCGCTGGGCGAACGCGCTGTCTATCTCTGCGCGGCGCGGCGCCGGATCGCCTGGTCTCCGGCCGCGCAAAGTTCCCTGAAAATCCCGTCCTCCGGTTGATTGCCGGAAGCCAGCACGTTGTCGATCGGGTTCTCGTTCTGGATCGAGAGGCTGCCCACGCCCGACTGGCATTGAACCCGGAGGGTGGAGACGCCGTGACGTGAGCCGTTGGCTACGACAACGCCGGAGATCCACAGATAGTCGAACGTCACCGATTCCGGAAGCAGCCGCGCGTTCCCCTTTTGAATCGCAGCCGAGGTCGTGCACCCGGCAAGAAGTGCGACAACGGCCGCCGCTAAAACCCGGCATGTGGTTCTCATGTTTTTCCTCGGTATTCCGCGAGCGACAAGGAAGGCACGCTACGCGGTTCGGGCAGGGCCGCATTGATGCGGAACAGGGTCCGCGTGCGACCCGCGCGGGCGCGGCGCCGGTCTCCGCAGTGGCCATGGTATCGTCATGGCCGAACGGCGCTCGCGTACTGCCCGCGGACAGTAACGATCTGATGCAATTCCCTACGCTCAGGTCGCCAATGGAAAACCAACAGCGGGCAGACTTGGCGCCAAATTCCATCGTGAACTGGAAGGCCCGACCCTTGATCCGATTTCTGAAAGTCCTGCCCGCGGCCCTGCTCACCCTGCTCCTGATGGCGTGCGGCAGCAGCAATAACAACACGGCGACGGCCGTCAAGGTGCGGCTGGTCAACGCGACCCAAAGCGCGAGCCTGACCGGATCGATGAACGGAACGGTTCAGTTCACCAACCAGGCCGCGGGCAGCGCCAGCGGCTACGTGTCGGTGACGCCCGGCAATTACACCATCACGGTGGCCACCTCGAACGGATCGCTGGTTTCATCGACGCTGACCATCGGTCTCGGGAGCGGTCAGACCTATACGCTGCTCGCGTACGACCGCAACGGCGCGGTCTTTACGAACGTGTTCACCGAGAACCAGCTGGCACCGGCCACCGGCTACAGCACGTTCTCCCTGGCGAACCTGTCGCCCGATTCCGGGCCGGTCGATCTGTACGTGGTCCCGGTCGGTACGCCCAGCACCAGCTTGTCGGGGCTGACGCCGACGTTCACATTCGCGCAGTCCGGCGTCACGCAGGTCGGAACCGCGCTGGTGGCCGGCTCCTACGAGCTTTTCGCGACCGCCACCGGCAATCCGACCGACATCCGATTCAACCTGCCGTCGCTGGCCCTGGCGAACGGACAGATCCTGACCGTCGCTTTCACCAGCACGCCGGGCGGGGCCCTGGTGAACGCGGTGCTGCTGAACCAGGCCGGTTCGGTGCAGTTCGCCCCCACCACCAACGCTCGCGTGCGCGTGATGTCCGCCTTACCCACCAGCGGCGGCTCGCAGGTGGGGGCGACGGTGGGCGGAATCCCGTTGACACCCGTCTTCACTCCCGTGCCGAGCGCCTATACGCTGATTCCGGGGAACACAACCGCGTATTCGATCACGGTCGCCGGAACCGCGGTCGCGAGCCCGCCGGCCGCGAACTTCGCCACCGGGGGCGACTTCACCATCCTCGTGTACGGTGCGGCGGCGTCACCGTTGATTTCGATCTTCACCGACAACAACCAGGTACCGGTCGCCGGCCAGGTGAAGCTTCGACTGGTCAACGGGGCTGTCAACGTCGCGGGCGGCGTGACGATGTACGTCAACAACATCCAGGCGGCGAGCTCCATCGCCTACGGAACGTCCTCGGCCTATTTCGGCGTCAGCACATCGAGCATTTCGACCTTGCAGCTGATCTCGCCATCGGCGGTGTCGAGCCTGTTCCCGTTTTCGCTGAACACCGCCGGGGCGGGCTACACGGTCCTGGTGTTTGATCCCAACAACCTGGCGACGCTGTCGCCTCAAGTGATCAGGGACCGGTAGCAGCCGCTCGTCCCCGCCGGCGCGGCTTCCCAAGCATCGGGCGACGGTCGCTCCACGCGGCGCCCGCGGGCGCAAGCCGGCGCTGCGTGACGCACGTCAACATCGTCGGGCGAAATCGCGGGTAACTTTCCTTGTGTTCATCGCTTCGGAAGTCGTCCGGCAGCGGAATGCTTGCGGATGGACGATCGGATCCGGAGGCACGCAAGGTGCGGTACCGATTCTGGTTGATCACGTCGCTGATCGTCGCGTTCGTCGCGGCCAGCTGGGCGTTCGGGATTCGACTGACTCCCGCGCCCGATGCGCAGCCCGCGTTCGGGCAGATCGCCCCCAAGCTCGGCGTTCTGGACGACGACGGCCGCGGGCGCTGAGCCCGGCAAGGCCGGATGGAAGTCGTGTGGTCCGGCCCCGGCAGGGACCCCGGGGAAGGGGCCACTGCGGGCGATGTTCGGGGCCGGTTGGTGCAAGCGGGGGCTGGCCTCCGGAACGCGAGCCCGGCACATGACCTCGTGCCACAGGGGCAGGCGGTGGGGGTCGCCATCCGCATCAGACAGCTAACCCGCTTGCGAGCCGGAATTATCGCGGGCGCGGCGCCGGCCGGCTGACCGGTTCAGGTGTTTCTCTGTCGCGTTTGCGGGGTAAGAGCCCAGGCTGACCCGCACCCGCGGTATCTTGACATGCCCGCAAGAGGCCTCAGCGGGGTGCGAAGGCGGCCGGCGCCGGCTGCCAGTTGCTGGCGGCGGCACCGGCCAGCGTCCGCAGGCGCTCCTCGTCGGCGGCCAGGTCGGCGGCCGGACCCTGATAGACGATGCGGCCGTCGTCGAGCACGTAGGCCACGTCGGCGATCTGCACCGCGGCGCGCACGTTCTGCTCGACCAGCAGGATCGATATGCCCTGCGTGCGCAACGTGGCGAGCACCTGGAAGACCTCCTGCACGATCAGCGGCGCCAGGCCCTGGGACGGCTCGTCCAGCAGCAGGATCTTCGGATTCAGCACCAGCGCGCGGGCGATCGCCAGCATCTGCTGCTCTCCACCCGAGAGCTGTCGCCCGCGGTGCGAGCGGCGCTGCGCCAGCCTGGGGAAGACCTCGTACACGCGCTCCACGGTCCATGGACCGGGGCGCTGCAGCGGAACCAGCAGGTTCTCCTCGACGCTCAGGTTGGAGAAGACGCGCCGCCCCTCGGGCACGAAGCCGACTCCGAGCGCCGCGATGCGAAAGGGCGGCCAGGCGGTGCAGTCGTGGCCGAGCACCCGCACGGTGCCGGCGCGCGCAGGCGTCAGGCCGAGCAGGGTGCGCATCGTCGTGGTCTTGCCCGCCCCGTTGCGCCCCAACAGCGTCGCGACCTGGCCATCGGCCAGCGCCAGCGACACGTCGTGCAGGATGTGGCTCTTGCCGTAGTACGTGTGCAGCCCGCCGGCCTCGAGCGCGTTCACTGCCGGGCCCCGCCCAGGTAGGCGGCCTGCACCCGCTCGTCGGCTGCGATCTGCTCGGGCGTGCCTTCGGCCAGCAGCGAGCCTTCCGCCATCACCATGATGCGACCGGCCAGGTGGAACACGACCCGCATGTCGTGCTCGACCAGCAGGATCGTCAGCGAGCGCTCGCGGTGAAGGCGGCGGATCAGCTCGGTGATGTCGTACGTTTCCTGCTCTCCCATGCCGGCCGTGGGCTCGTCCAGCAGCAGCAGCCGCGGCCTGAGCGCGAGCGCCATCAGGATCTCGGTCGTGCGCTGATCGCCGTGCGACAGTTCCCCGGCCAGGCGCCAGGACTTGTCGGTGAGCTTGCCGAGCTCGAGCAGCTCATCCACCGTGGATTCGACCTGGTGGGCCTGCGAACGCGACAGCCAGGGCCGCAGGCGCAATCCGGCCTGCACCTCCACCGGTATGCGCAGGTTTTCGTGCACGCTCAGTTCCGGGAACACCTCCGTGATCTGGAAGGTGCGCGCGATGCCCATTCCGACCCGCTCGTGCGGCGCGCGCGCGGTGATGTCGCTGCCGTCGAACACGACTCGTCCGCTGCTGGGCGCGACGAACCCGCTCAGCAGGTTGAACAGTGTGGTCTTGCCGGCGCCGTTGGCGCCGATCAGCGCGCGGAACTCGCCCGGCTCGAGCGACATCGACACGCCGTTCACGGCGCGCAGGCTGCCGAAACAGCAGGTGAGCTGGTCCACGCGCAGCAGGCTCACGTCGGGCCCCGTCCGTGCAGCAGGCCCAGCACGCCGCGCGGGAAGAACAGCACCACCAGCACGAAGATGGACCCGACCACCGACATCCAGTTCTGAGTGTGGCTGGAGACGTAATCCTGCAAGGCGACGAAGATCGCCGCGCCGATCAGCGGCCCCCAGAAGGACCGCATGCCGCCCAGCACCGCCATCATCACGAAGTTGCCCGACATGTCCCAGCGCAACGCGCGCGGGTCGGTGAAGTTGTTCAGCAGCGCGTACAGGGTGCCGGCCAGGCTGACGAAGGCGCACGAGATCACGAATGAGAGCCACAGGTGGCGCTCCACCGCGATCCCCAGGAAGCGCGCCCGGCGCTCGTTTTCGCGTATCGCCTGCAGCGTGCGGCCGAAGGGCGAGCGCAACAGGAACGCCATCGCGCCGACCGACGCCGCGAAGCACGCCAGCACCAGGTAGTAGAACACCGTGTCGTGATTCTGGATATCGAGCCGCATCAGGCCCAGATCGAGCGGCTGGCGGTGCCACCCGGTCAGGCCGTCGTCGCCTCCGGTGACGCTGTTCCAGCGAAACGAGATGAAGTAGAACACCTGGCCGAAGGCGATCGTCACCATCGCGAAATAGACGCCGCGCAGGCGCACGATCAGCGCGCCGATCAGCGCGGCGGCCAGCGTGCCGATCGCCATCCCGACCAGCATCCCCAGGGCCGTGCTCGGCACCAGGTACTTGAGCGTCATTCCGGCCCCGTATGCGCCCAGGCCGAAGTAGGCGGCGTGCCCGAACGACAGCGTGCCGGTGTAGCCGAGCAGGAAGTTCAACGCCATGGCGGCCAGCGCCATCACGACGATGCGCGTGGCCAGCTCCGTGTAGCCGCCGATCGCATTGATCCAGAACGGCATCGTCAACAGGACGACCCACACGAGCGCGGTCATCCCGAAGTGCCGCCCGCCCGTCATTGCATCCTTCCTTCCTCGCCGAGCAGGCCGCGCGGACGCAACAGCAGCACCACGCCCATCATCGCGTAGATGATCGCTTCGCTGGCCGAGGGCATGAACACGGTGGCCAGTCCCGACGCGACCCCGATCAGCAGGCCTCCCAGCAACGTGCCCGGCAGGCTGCCCAGGCCGCCCACGATGATCGCCACGAAGCTCGGCATGATGAGCGAGGTGCCGATCGTCGGCTGCAGGCCGAGCATTCCGGCGGCCAGCACGCCCGCCAGTCCGGCCAGGTAGATGCCCAGCCCGAAATTCAGCGTGCGCAGCACGCGCACGTTCACGCCCAGCGCCGAGACGGTCTCCAGGTCGAGCGTGCCGGCGCGGATGCGCATGCCCAGGCGCGTGTGGCGCAGTATCACGAACAGCGCTGCCACCGCCGCCGCAACCAGGGCCACCATGAACAGCCGGTAGCCGGTCAGGAAGAAGAACTGCGAGCTCAGGGGCCTGGCCAGCACGGGCGGGATCGGGTAGGGCAGGCTCTGCGCGCCCCAGATGTAGCGCGTCACATCCTCCAGGATGTAGGCCAGCCCGAACGTCAGCAGCAGGCTGTACAGCGGATCGCGGCCGTATAGGCGCCGGATCAGCACGCGCTCGACCACCAGCCCGAGCGCGGCGGTCAGAAACGGCGCGATCACGAGCGCGCCCCAGAACCCGACGAACGGCATCAGCGAGTACGCCAGGTACGCGCCCAGCGCCAGGAAGCCGCCGTGGGCGAAATTGATCACGCCGCTCAGATTGATGATCAACGACAGGCCGAGTGCCATCAACGCGTAAAACGCGCCGACGATCAGGCCGTTGAACACGTTGAACAGGATCAGTTGCAGCATGGCGCGGTCCTCGAGTCCCGGGCGCGGGCCCCCCTGCCGCGGGCGGCAGAGGGACGGTGCGTTGGCCGCACGCTCAGCCGGGCCAGACCAGCTTGCAGGGGCTGTCCTCTATGCGGCCCGCCACATCGATCCCGCGCACCACGCGCGCCACGTTGAACAGGTCCTCGGGGTCCGCGCCGCTGGCCTGTGCGCTGCCGACGAACAGTGAGGCGACGAACTGGTGATCCTCGGCGCGGTAGAACGCCTGGTCGGGCACCAGCGCCACTTCCGGGGGAAGCTTCATGCCCCCCAGCGCCTTGGCCATCTTGACCGGATCCAGCGACTTGGCCGACTGGGCCGCCAGCGCGCAGCTCCAGGTCGACACGAACCCGAACCAGGTGCGCGCGGTCGGAACCTTGCCGGTCTTCTTGCGGATCGCCTCCACGAACTCGGCCACGTGCGGTACGCCGGGCTGCTTCCAGTACCACTCGAACACCCAGGAGCCGATGCGCGCCTCGGGCGGAAGCCCCTCCAGCGACTCGAGCTCCTGCTGGGCGCCGGCCAGGTGAAAGCGCTTGTCCAGTCCGAACTGCACGGCCTGCTTCAGCGCGTTGATCATGTCGTCGCCCTGCGGCAGGAAGATGATCACGTCGGGGTTGGCCGCCTGCGCCTTGATCAGGAAGGACGAAAAATCGGTGGTGCCCAGCGGGGCCAGGTCGGCACCCGCCTTGGTTCCGCCGAGCTTTTCGGCCGCCTTCTCCAGCGCCGCCTGCAGCGTGTGGCCGAACGCGTAATCGGGCGTGATGTAGTACCACTTGCGGCCCGCCTTTTCGATCAGCTGCTGGGCCGCGGCGTTGGCCTCCATCTGGGTTGCGTTGCACACTCGAAACACGTTCCAATGGCAGGTCGCGCCCGTGATCGCGTCGGTGTGCCCGCCCGGCACGATGTGCAAAATGCCCTTCTCGTTGCTGACCTGGGCCATCGCGAGCCCGAGGGCGGAATTGACGTTGCCCAGCAGAAAATCGACCTTGTCGCGCTCGATCAGCTTGCGCGCCTTTTGCACCGCGGTGCCCGCGTCGCCGCTGGTGGAGTCCTCGACCCGCAGTTCGGCCGGGCGTCCCAGGATCCCGCCCTTGGCGTTGATCTGGCTGACCGCCAGCTCGCAGCCGGCCAGTTCGTTCTTGCCGACCGCGGCATAGGTCCCGGTCAGCGGGTTGTCCAGTCCGATCAGCACCGGCTGCTCGCCGCGCGCCGCCCGGATGAAAGGCGGCGCCAGGTTGGCGGCACCGAGTGCCAGCGCGGCACGCAGGACGGTACGGCGCCCGCCCACGGACGTACGGTCTGTATCGCTCATTGCGGTGTCCCTCCTCGTTCGTGCTTGTTGTCGTCCGCGCATCGCGCGCAGCGTCGCGTCGCGGCGATTGTATGTCCGGAAAGGGTAAATCATGACAGCGAACCGGGCGAGGCTTTCATCTTGCGCCGCAGCGAGCGATGGGAGCGGATCGAAGTTTCAGCCTGACCAAGGAACCCGCTCGGGCTGCTCCGCGTTGGTGCGGCCTGCGCCGCAAGGAGAATTTGGCACGCCCTCACCCCCGGCTTCGCCGGGCGCAGCACCGTTCGCCGGATGCAGCGCGGCTACGCCGGGCGAAGCCCGGACCCTCTCCCGCAACCGGGAGAGGGGAGCTCGCGCCCGCCCTGGCCACAGGGCGTGCGCTACGATCCCGGGCGTCGATGTTGGCGCGAACATTGAATCCCGGACCTGTCGTTCGTGGCGCCTGCGCCTGGCTGCTGATATCGGCCGTCACGCTCGCCGGATGCTCCCCGTCGTCGCCTCCGGCCGGGGCGATGGCGCTTTGGAATGTGGTCGACGCGGGCTGCAATCGCGCGCCCACGCCGCCCGCGGGCCTGCAGTGCCTTCCGCGGCACCACGACGCGGTGTTGAAAGACCGGTGCGGGCCGACCCATTATCTGCTGATTCCGACCGTGCGCCGGGCCGGGGTCGAGAGCCCCGAGCTGCTGCGCGACGACGAACCGGAATACTTCGTGGACGCCTGGGCCGCCCGCGACCGCGTGATCGCGGCTTCGGGGCGGACCGATGTGCGCGCCGGGGAGATCGGGCTCGCCATCAATTCGCGCTGGGGCCGGTCGCAGGACCAGCTGCACATCCACATCGATTTCGTCAGGCCGGAGGTGCGCGACGCCGTCAGCCGATGGCTCCACGAAGGCGGCTCCAGCCCGAGCATCGAGCTGTCCGGCCACGCGTACCGGATCGTGCACGTGGCGTCGCTGCGGGAGCCATCCCCGTTTCAACGGGTCGCGTCGGCCGGCGACACGCCGCAGCAGCGCGGAACGAATACGATCGCCGTGGTCAGCGATGGCGCGGCGGGCTTCTACCTGCTGTTCGACCGCGCCGATCCGGCACGGCTCGACCGCGGCCACGCGGAGGAGATCCTGGTGCCCCGGAACTGCGGCGAGCGCGCCGACGGCAAGTCCGGGCCGACCCCTTGAGGCCGGCTCTTCGAATCCGGCAATGGACCGGGGTCATCGCCCCGCTGGCGCTGGCGGCCGCCTGCTGGGCGGCCCCGGTCGCGGCTGCGGGCGCCGACCAGGGCCCGGCCGGTCGCCCCCACGTGTGTCTCGTTCTGGCGGGTGGAGGGGCCCGCGGCGCCGCGCACATCGGCGTCATCAAGGTGCTGGAGCAGCTCAGGGTCCCGGTGGACTGCGTGGCCGGCACCAGCATCGGCGCCCTGGTCGGGGCCGCCTACGCGACCGGGATGAGCGCCGACGAAATGCAAAGGACCATTGCGGGCCTGACGAGCGAGGCGCTCTTCGTGGACCGGCCGCCGCGGACGGACCTGCCGATGCGCAGCAAGATCGACGAGAAGCGCAACTTCGTGGGGCCGGAGTTCGGTGTCCGCGACGGCCAGCTGCTGGTGGCGAAGGGACTGGTGGCCGGTGTGCAGCTCGAAACGATGATGCGGCGCCTGATCCGCTCCTCGGACGTGATCCGGTTCGACGACTTGCCGATCCCGTTCCGTGCGGTGGCCACGGATCTGGCCACCGGCGAGGCGGTCGTGCTTTCGCGCGGCGAGCTGTCGCAGGCGCTGCGCGCCAGCGTGTCGGTGCCGGTGGCGCTCGCCCCGGTCCGCATCGACGGCCGCATCCTGGTCGACGGAGCGCTGACCGACAACCTGCCGCTGGACGTGGCGCGCGAGATGGGCGCCGAGGTGGCGATCGTGGTCGACCTGGGTTCCCCGCCCGTCAGCGAGCAGGAGCTGGGCACATTGCTGGGCGTGACCCGCCGGATCCTGAACATCCCGATCGAGCAGAACGAAAGGAAATCGCTGGCCCTGTTGCGGCCCGGGGACATCCTGATCCGCCCCGACCTGGGCGACTTCTCCTCCACCGATTTCGATCATTGGACGGTGCCGGTCGCGCTGGGGGAGGCGGCGGCACGCAGGATGAGCGACCGGCTGGCCGGGTTGTCGCTCTCGGCCGACGATTACGCCGCGCTGGTCGCGCACCGGCGCTCCGAGATCCGTCCCGACCCGCGTCCGATCGCGGAGGTGCGCCTGTCCGAGCTCAAGCGCGTGAACCCGGACGTGGTGCGCTCCGGGATGACGACCCGCGAGGGCCAGCAGCCGGAGCCATCGCAGCTGGAGGCCGACGTCAGGCGCCTTTACGCCAGCGGCGACTTCGAGCAGGTCGGCTACGGATTGCTCGACGAGTCCGGGCGCCGCATCGCGAACTTCGAGCTGGTCGAAAAGTCGTGGGGCCCGAATTTCGTGAAGTTCGGCCTGGAGGGCGCTTACGACCTGCAGGGCGAATCGCGCTTCGAGGCGTTCGGGGCGTTGCGCCGCACCTGGCTCGATCCGCTCGGGGCTGAATGGCGCTCGGACCTGCAGCTGGGCCGCCAGGATCGATTGGCCACCGAGCTGTACCAGCCGCTCGACGTCGGGCGCATCTTCTTCGTCGCGCCCTACGCGGAGCTGGACCGTGACATCGAGGACGTGTTCTCCGCAACGCAGCACGTGGCGCGTTACGTCCTGCACGAAGGCTTGACCGGGGTCGACTTGGGCAGCCGCGTGGGCCGCGCTGCCGAGCTGCGGACCGGGTTGGAGGTCGGGCGGATCCAGCAACGGCTGGATCAGGGGCCCGAGGCTCTGTCCCCGGGGCCGAGCCGCGTCGGCGTGGGCGCCTGGCACGTGCGCCTGCGGGCCGACGAGTACGACCGGCTGGTCGCGCCCCGCTCAGGCTTCCAGGCATCGGCGGGCGTTTTCGCCTCCCGCGCTGCGCTGGGTGGCCAGTACGCCTATACGCGCTGGGATACGAGCGGATCGGTGGCCACCTCGCTGGGCAGCAGCACGCTCGACCTGGGGGCGACCTTCAAGGGCCGGTTCGGGGCCAACGACCTTCCCCGCTACGACGTGTATCAATGGGGCGGCTTTCTGCAGCAGTCCGGCTACCGGATCGGATCGCTGAACGGCCAGTCGCTGCAGTTTGCGCGCGCCATTTACGAGTACAAGCTCGCGCCGCTGCCTTTCCTGAACGGGCTGTACGCGGGCCTGTCGCTGGAAGCGGGGCGGCTGGGCCGGCCGATCGTGATCGGCTCTCCCACCGCGACGATGAAGTCGGCTTCCGTCTTCTTCCTGCTCGACAGCCCGATCGGCCCCCTGTATCTCGCCTACGGACGGGCGCGCGACGGCAATTCGAGCCTGTATCTGTACCTGGGCGCGCCGCTCACGACCGAGCCGATGGTGGCCGGCCGCTAAGCGGGCGGGCATAGCCCGGTCATAAACCCGAACTAGCCTCCTGCAGCGCCGTTGCGGCCGCATCGAAACACCCGATGCGGCACAGCGCCGATAACGCTACCCAAGGGGAGGCCTTGCATGAGCATGCATCGAACGACACTCGCATTGAGCGTGGCAGCGGCGCTGGCCGCCGCTCCGGCCATTGCGCACGAGCACGAAGGAATTGCGCGCCTGGACCACGTGTTCGTGATCATGATGGAAAACCAGTATGTCGGCCACATCATCGGCAACGCCAACGCGCCGTTCATCAACGGCTACGTCACGAGCGCCAATTACGCGGCCAACTACATGGGCGTCGGGCACCCGAGCCTGACCAACTACCTGGAAGTCGTCGGCGGCTCGAACTTCGGAATCGTCAACGACAATTCGCCGGACTGGCACAACACGACCTGTCAGTCCAACCTGGACACGAACACGCCGTCGCTCGAGGGCGCTCCCAACAGCTGCCCGATCGCCGGGCACGGGATGGACGCCGCCACGCCCGCGGTCGATACGACCAACGAGGGCACGCCGGCCGTCCCGATCCACAACATTCCGCTCGATCCGGCCCCGACCGTCGGCAAGTCGATCGCCGACCAGCTGGTCGAGCACGGCCTGAGCTGGAAGAGCTACCAGGAGAGCCTGCCGCCGTATGGCGCCGACGGCGTGAACAACAGCGATGGCCTGATCTCCAACGTGACGGAAACGGTGTCGGGCGCGCCCAACCTGTATGCCGTCAAGCACAACCCGTTCGTGTATTTCGCCGACATCCAGTCGGGCGCCGACCCCGACAACAGCCTGCGCAACTCGGTGGGCTTCGAGCGGCTCTTTGCCGACCTGCGTTCGGGAGAAGTGCCGAACTACTCGTTCATCGTGCCCAACCAGTGTCACGATCAGCACGGGCGCGGCACCAGCGAGGTCGGTCCGTACTGCCAGGGCTCGCCGGACAACAACCTGATCCTGGCCGGCGACTCCACCGTGAAGACCCTGGTGGGCGCCATCAAGGCCTCGCCGGCGTGGCAGCAGGGACGCAGTGCGATCGTGGTGGTGTGGGACGAGAACGACTACGGCTCCGAACCCAACCAGGTGGTGGCGATCGTCGACACCAATTACGGCAAGCACGGCGTCAGCAGCAACGTCGCCTACAACCATTTCTCGCTGCTCAAGACGATCGAGGCCGGCTTCGATCTGCCGTTCCTGAACCATGCGGCCGACAAGAACGTGCCGCTGATGAAGGACCTGTTCGCGCACTGAATTGCAGGCGTCCCCGTCCTGTTCGCGACCCCGTCCCGCAAGGACGGGGTCTTTTTTTGCCTGACGAGGCCCTGTGAACGGGCACGCAGCTTGACCTGCATCATGCGATACGCACCCGATGCACGTGTATAAGTCGGACTCCCCGGCGAGCGGCGCGCGGCAGCGTTTGTCCGGAAAACGGAGACGCAATGAAACTCCTTCTCATCAATCCCCGTTTCCCCGAAAGCTTCTGGAGCCTGCGCTGGGCCATCGACGAGGCGCTGCCGTCGAAGCGCTCGGTCAATCCGCCGCTGGGCCTGGCGACGCTGGCGGCGCTGTGCCCGGCCCACTGGGACGTGTCGATCGTCGACGAGAACGTCGAATCGGTGCCGCTCGCCCCCGAGGCGGACCTGATCGGCGTGTGCGGCATGGGCGTGCAGTTCGAGCGGCAGCGGGAGCTGATCGAGCATTTCCGGCAGGCCGGCTACCCCGTGGTGGCCGGCGGCAGTTTCGCGTCGCTGTGTCCCGAACGGTACGAGGGCCTGGCGTCGGCCGTCGTGGCGGGCGAATCCGAATACATCTGGCCGCGTTTTTGCGAGGATTTCGAGCGCGGCGCGCCGCAGACGCTGTACCGGGAAACCGGCGTGGTCCGGCTCGAAGACTCGCCGACGCCCCGCTTTGACCTGCTGAAGCTGGACCGCTACGCGATGGTGACGATGCAGTTCTCGCGCGGCTGCCCGTTCTTGTGCGAATTCTGCGACATCATCGTGATGTTCGGCCGCAAGCCGCGTCACAAGACGCTGGAACAGGTCGAGCGCGAGCTCGATGCGCTGCGCGCGCTGGGCGTGCGCAGCCTGTTCTTCGTCGACGACAACCTGATCGGCAACAAGGCGCAGGCGCGCGAGCTGGGCCGCATGCTGGTCGAATACCAGAGGCGCCACGGCTTTCCGTTCCGGTTCGGAACCGAGGCCTCGATCAATCTGGCGCAGGAGCCCGAGCTGCTGGAACTGTTCCGCGCCGCCAAGTTCGGCTGGGTCTTCATCGGCATCGAATCGCCGGACCCGGAGACCTTGAAGCAGACCCGCAAGTCGCAGAACACGCGCGAGGACATGCTGGTGTCGCTGCGCAGGATCTATGAGTACGGCATCGACGTTCTGGCCGGCTTCATCGTCGGCTTCGACAACGACACCGTTCATACCTTCGAGCACCAGCACCGCTTCATCGTCGAGGCGGGAATCCAGGTCGCTATGGTCGGCCTGCTGACCGCGCTGCCCAAGACCCCGCTGTACGTCAGGCTGCAGGCCGAAGGGCGCCTGCGCGACCTGGACAGCGCGGACAACACCAAGGCGGCCACCAACGTGACGCCGAGCCGGATGAGCTACCACGAGCTCGTCGACGGCTACCAGCGGATGGTGCGCCGGCTGTCGACCGATTCGGTCATCGCGCAGCGCGTGGTCAACAAGCTGCGCTGGATGGGCAGGCCGGTGTACGACGGCGACTACACGCCGGCGCAGAGCCTGGGAATCGTCTGGCGCCTGCTGACGCGGGGCGTGGCACGCGGCGGGCCGTCCCGCATGTGGCATTTCGCGCGCAGCGTGCCCTGGAGCGCTCCGCGCAAGATGCCGCTGCTCATCTCGGAGTGGATCGTCGGGATTGCCATGCAGGACTACGTCAGCCGCCATTTCCGCGCCGTGCCCGTTTCGCCCTGGCACTACCGCAAGGTGACGCGCCGCTTCGAACGGATCCAGGAACTGGCGGCCCGGTCGCTGAGCGGAGTGCGCGTGGCGCTGTCGCATGCGAGCCCGCTGCCGCACGTCTCGATCAGCCTGCCGGACGGCCCGTGCTGCGCGTTCCTGCGGTCGGCCGGGCGACACCTGGAGCACCTGCTGCGCGCGACGCAGTCGTCGCTGACGCTGCGCATCGATGCGCTGCTCGAGAGCGAGCGCGAGGAGGTGCAGCGCCTGCTGGCCCGCCTGGCCCGCTACGGCGATCGCGTGTTCGTCGTGCTCGGGGAAAACGCCCGGGATCTGCTGCATGTGGACTCGTCGGTATTCCGGCTGCGTCTGGAGCGCTCCGCGGCCTGACCGGCCCGGGTGGCAGCGGCGCCGGGCGCGCGCCGCCCTGGCCGGCCTGGTGCTGGCGCTGGGCGGCGTGCACGCGGCCCCAGTGGCAGCCGGCCCGCTGGCTTACATCACGAACCAGGGATCGGACAGCGTGTCGGTGGTCGATCTGGCGACGCTGCGGGTGGTGCAGACGATCGCCGTCGGGCATTCACCCGCCGGAGTGGCCGTCAGCGCCGCCGCCCGGCGCGCCTTCATCAGCAATCCGGACAGCCGCGACGTCTCGGTGATCGACCTGGACTCGGGCCGGATCGTTTCGACCCTCCCCGCCGGCAGCG
>Ga0209698_10002225_pt1 | contig 22071 bp, 24 predicted proteins | sample LitLauG_LLR_2012_FD_187203 | JGI IMG/M metagenome (GOLD analysis project Ga0209698, IMG submission 187203) | Freshwater sediment microbial communities from Pennsylvania, USA - Little Laurel Run_MetaG_LLR_2012 (SPAdes) (version 2) | ecosystem: Environmental > Aquatic > Freshwater > Creek >...
TTCCCGAACCACCCCGCGGACCCGATCCAGCCCGAGAACCTCGTGGACCTCAAGGCGCGCGTGCTCGAGACGCGCGCCGACGTCGGGCTCGCCTTCGACGGCGACGCGGACCGCGTGTTCCTCATCGACGAGACCGGCGAGGGCGTGTCGGGGTCGCTCACCACGGCGCTCGTCGCCTCGGCGATGCTCGCCGCGCACCCCGGCTCGACGATCCTTCACAACCTGATCTGCTCCAAAGTGGTCCCCGAGACGGTCCGCGCCCTCGGCGGCACCCCCGTGCGCACCCGCGTCGGCCACTCCTACATCAAGCAGGTCATGGCCGAGACCGGCGCGGTCTTCGGCGGCGAGCACTCCGGTCACTACTACTACCGCGACAACTTCCGGGCGGACTCGGGCATCATCACGGCCCTGCTGGTCCTCGAGATGCTCTCCAAGTCGGGCGTCTCGCTCTCCGAGCTCGTCGCGCCGTTCCGCCGCTACGCGGACTCCGGGGAGATCAACACCGAGGTCGCCGACCCCGCGGGCACCGTCGAGCGGATGGCCGTGGCCCTCGCGGGCGACGGCGCGCAGGTCGACCGCCTCGACGGGCTGACCGCAGACTACGGGGCGTGGTGGTTCAACGTGCGACCGAGCAACACCGAGCCGCTGCTGCGCCTGAACGTCGAGGCGCCCGACGACGCGTCGCTCGCGATCCACACCGAGGCCGCGCTCGCGCTCATCGCGCGCTGCGCAGAGGGGAGCTGAACGTGCCGCTGCAGCCGCTGCTGATCGAGGTGCTCGCCGACCCCGTCGACAAGGGCACCCTCTTGTACTACGAGGACCGCAACCTTCTGTACAACCCTCGGCGCAAGGTGGCCTACGCCATCTCGGGATCGATCCCCGTCATGCTGCCCGACGAGGCCCGGGCGGTGGACGAAGAGGAGCACGCCTCGCTCATGGCCTCCTCGCAGCACGCCGTGGAGACGGGCACGAGGCCCGAGGCCTAGCGGGGCAGCCAGCGCGCCGCGCTCAGCGCAGCCGCTCGACGATCATCGCCATCCCCTGGCCGCCGCCGACGCACATCGACTCCATGCCGATCGTCGTGTCGGTGTCCTCGAGCGCGTTGAGCAGCGTGGTCATGATCCTCGCGCCGGTCTGGCCGAAGGGGTGCCCCAGGGCGATCGCGCCGCCGCGGACGTTGAGCTTGTCCCAGGGGATCCCGAGGTGGCGCGCCGAGGGGATGACCTGGGCGGCGAAGGCCTCGTTGATCTCCACGAGGTCCACGTCGTCGATCGACATGCCCGCGCGGCCGAGGGCCTGGCGGCACGCCTCGACGGGCCCGAGCCCCATGATCTCGGGGTCGAGCCCCGAGACCCCCGAGGAGATGATGCGCGCCAGCGGGGTGATCCCGAGGTCGCGCGCGCGCGTGTCGCTCATCACGACCACCGCGGCGGCGCCGTCGTTGAGCGGGCAGGCGTTGCCCGCCGTGACCGTGCCGCCCTCGCGGAACACGGGCTTGAGGCCAGAGAGCCCCTCGAGCGTCGTGCCCGCGCGCGGCCCGTCGTCGCGGGTGACCACCGTGCCGTCCTCGAGGGTCACCGGGATGATCTCGCGCTCGAAGAACCCGTTGTTCTGGCTCTCGACGGCGCGGGTCTGGGAGAGCACCGCGAACTCGTCCATCTCCTGGCGCGTCACGCCCTCGAACTCCGCGACGTTCTCGGCGGTCTGGCCCATGGCGATGTAGACGTCGGGGAGCCCGCCGGTGAACGGCGTCCACGGCTCGGTGACCGCGGGGTTGCGCTCGGCGGTGCGGATCTCGGCGTGGCTGAACGCGACGTTGTGCGGTCCCGAGTCGCTGAATCCGTGGCCGTAGCGAGAGACGGTCTCGACGCCCGCGGCGACGAACACGTCGCCCTCGCCCGCGCGGATCGCGTGGGCCGCCATGCGGATCGTCTGCAGCGAGCTCGAGCAGTAGCGGTTGACGGTGACGCCGGGCACCGAGTCGAGGCCCGCGAGCAGCGCGGCGACGCGCGCGACGTTGTACCCGGACTCGCCCCCGGGCTGGCCGCAGCCCAACAGCACGTCCTCGACGTCGTTGGGGTCGAGGTCGGGGACCTTGGCCAGCACCTCGCGGATCGCGAGCGCGGCGAGGTCGTCGGGCCGGCAGTCGACGAGCGAGCCCTTCATGGCCCTGCCGATCGGGGTGCGCCCCGTCGCGACGATCACTGCCTCAGCCATGTGGACCTCCTCGGGTGTCGCGGCGCGACGCGGTGAGCATAGCGAGCAGCCCGAGAGGCCCCGTTGGGTGCGCGCGCCGCCTCAGCGGTTCGCGGCCAGCCAGGCGGTCATCTCGTCGCGGTGCCTCGCGTAGTCCATCTTGCCCGAGGGGGCGCGACCGATGGTCTCGACGACGCGCACGCGCCGCGGCGCCTTGTAGTGCGCGAGACGGGACTTGACGTGCTCGATCAGCGTCGCCTCGTCGAGGCATCCGCCGCCGGCGGGCTCGACGACGGCGACGACGACCTCGCCCCAGCGCTCGTCGGGCACGCCGAGCACGCACGCGTCGCGCACGTGCTCATGGGTCTTGAGCGCCTCTTCGACCTCCTCGGGGAAGACCTTCTCACCGGCGGTGTTGATGCACTGCGAGCCCCTGCCGAGCAAGGTGAGCGACCCGTCGGCGTTCACGAGCGCCCAGTCGCCGGGCACCGAGTAGCGCCGCCCGTCGATCACACGGAACGTCGACGCGGTCTTGGCCTCGTCCTTGTAGTAGCCGAGGGGGAGGCGGCCGCCGAGCGCGATGAGGCCCGGCACGCCCGAGCCCGCGGCGACGTCGTCGCCCTCCTCGGTGATCACCCGGACGTCGGCGCCCGGCGAGAACTCCGCGGTGCGCCCCGTAGCTGCCGACGCGACGACCGAGCGTCCGAGCCCGAGCGCCTCGGAGGACCCGAACGTGTCGATGAGCAGCAGGTTCTCGTTGAAGCCCAAGAGCCCCTCTTTGACCTCCTCGGAGAACATCGCGCCCGACGAGACGATCCCGACGAGCGAGGCGATGGACGCTCCCGAGCCGCGCGCGCGAAGCGCCTCGAGCATCGGGCGCGCGAAGGGGTCGCCGACGATGGTGACCACCTGGACCGCGAAGCGCTCGATGGTGTCGAGCAGCTCGTCGCCCGAGAAGTGCCGCGACTCGAGGAGCACCGCGGTGCCACCCTCGGCGAGGAGCTCGAGCGTGCTGAACAGCCCCGTGCCGTGCATCAGCGGGCACGCGGGCATCGCGACGATCCCCGGGCCCTCGCGCCGCAGCTGGTCGAGCGCGCCCTGGAGGGTCCCGTCGAGGTCGTACTTGCGGAACCCGCCGGAGTTCAGCCGGCGGAACAGCTCGTTCTGGGGCCACATCACGCCCTTGGGCATCCCCGTGGTGCCGCCGGTGTACAGCAACAGCAGGTCCGACCCCGAGCGCGCCTCGGCAGGCGGGGCGAGCTGGGCGGTGGCGAGCTGCTCGAAGGGCTCGGCCCACGAAGGGCACGGGGTCGAGGCGTCGTCGACGTGCACGAAGGTCACGAGCTTCGTGCAGCGCGACCGCAGCCGCTCCACGCGCTCGGTGAAGGTCCCGGCGAACACCACGGCGACGCAGTCGGCGTTGTCCCAGAGGTAGGCGAGCTCGTCGTCGCCGTAGCGGTAGTTCGTGTTGACCGGCACGAGCCGCGCGCTGAACGCGGCCATCGTCGCCTCGAGGTACTCGGGGGAGTTGTACAGGTAGACCGCGACCTTGTCCTGGTGCCGCGCTCCGCGCGCGCGCAGCGAGGCGCCGAGCGCCGCGGACCGCGCCGCCAGCTCGGCGTAGGTCACCTCGCGGTCGCCGTGGCGGATCGCGACCGTGTCGGGCTGCGCCTCGGCGACGATGGCGAGGACGTCGGCGTAGTTCCAGTCGGTCACACGGCCCCCTTTGCGGCGCCACCCTAGCCATCGGGCCTGTCTCGGTAGGATCCCACGCACGTGACCGGAGGCGAGATGGCACTGCCCAGCGACGACGTCGGACGAGCCGCGCTGGACGCGGCCGAGGGTCCCGAGGCGCTCGACGCCGCGGTGCGCGCATGGCTCGCAGCGCATCCCTCGCCGAGCGGGGCGCAGCTCGCGCGCGCGGGACTCGTCGCGCCGCACTGGCCGGCGCCCTGGGGCCTCGACGCAGATCCCGCCGAGCAGCTGGCGATCGACGGGGCGCTGCGCGACGCCGGCGTGTCGCGCCCGCTCAACCCGATCGGCGTGGGATGGGCCGGTCCCACGCTGCTCGAGGGCGGCACGGCGGCCCAGCAGGATCGCTGGCTTCCGGGGATCCTCTCGGGCGAGGCGTTCTGGTGCCAGCTGTTCAGCGAGCCCGACGCGGGCAGCGACCTCGCGTCGCTGCGCACGCGCGCGGTGCGCGACGGCGACGAGTGGGTGCTCACCGGCTCGAAGATCTGGACCAGCTACGCGCACGTCGCGACCTACGGCATCCTGCTCGCGCGCACCGACCCCGACGCGGACCAGCACAGTGGCATCTCGTACTTCGTGTGCCCCATGGACACCCCGGGGATCACGACGCGGCCGATCATCGACATGACCGGCGCGCACGCGTTCAACGAGGTGTTCTTCGACGAGGCCCGCCTGCCGGCGGACCACCTCGTCGGCGACGTCAACGACGGCTGGCGGCTCGCGAAGGTCACACTCGGCAACGAGCGCGTGAACCTCTCGGGCGAGGGCGCGCTGTGGGGCCGCGGCCCCACGGCCGCGGACCTCGTCGAGCTCTCCCGCGGGCACGACCTCGCGCCCGCGCAGCGCGACGCGCTCGTGCGCACGTGGTCCGAGGGCAAGATCCTCTCGCTGCTGCGCGACCGGCTCGTCGCCGCCGCGCTGCGCGGCGAGCCGCCCGGTCCCGAGGCCTCGGTGCGCAAGGCGCTCGCCGACGACCACGGCCAGCGCGTGATGGGACTCGGCAAGGACCTCGCGGGGACCGCGGGATTGCTCGAGGGCGTTGGGCCGCTCGGGCTCGACGGGCTCCGCGGGGCGGAGTGGCATGACGGCTTCTTGTACTCCCAGGCGCTGACCATCGGCGGCGGCACCTGGGCGGTGCAGCGCAACATCATCGGGGAGCGCGTGCTCGGGCTCCCGAAGGACCCCGCGCCCAGGGCCCCCTAGCGGGCGACGACGACGCGACGCGCGACCGCGCCCCGGGATCGCGCCGCGCCCCCCGCGCGGGCACGTCGCTGTGTGAGGCACGCCGACTGGCGACGTCCGCTCCTCCAACTGGTCGTCGGACCCGACGGTGCAGCGGCGAGTGCCCGTCGACGACGCCCAGATCATGCGCGCGAAGCGGCGGACATGCTGGACGTCCGCGGAGGAAGAGGTGCCCGTGTGCGCCGAGGACTCCGAGCGCGGCGATGCCCGTCAGGCCGGCAGCGGACCGGCGTCGCCGAATCCCTGGCGCACGCCGGTGCCCGCGCGACGAGCGAGCTGGTCGGGCTCGAAGAGCATCCAGTAGGCGTTGCGCGCGTGCTTGCGCGAGCGGTCCTCGAAGACCGCGGCGAGCACCCCGGGGTCCTCGGCCTCGTCCTCGTGGACGAAGACCTCCAAGATGGGCGTGGACGTCATCAGCTGGGCGAGCATGATGCCCTGGCTGGCCTCGTGCGCGCACTGCTTGTCGATCGGGGCGCTGCCGGGCATGCCGAGGGCGACGACGAGGTCGCAGTGCTCTCTTTCGATGAGGACCTTGGCCGCCACGGCGAGGTCCTTGAACCCCGGCACGGTGCGCGACACGACGTCGAACGCCGAGCCGAACCCCGGGCACCCCTCGAGCTCGGCGCGCGCCGCACCGCCCATGTCGTAGCGGGCGAAGGTCGTATCGACCACCCCGATGCGCTTCATGACGACGACCCCTCCCTCGCGCGGCAGTCCGCGCAGATCCCGAATATCTCGACGGTGTGCTCGACGTCGCTGTACCCGCGGTGCGCGGCCTGGGTCGCAGCCCACTGCTCGACCTCGGCGGACTCGAGCTCGTCGCTCCTTCGGCACGACCGGCACACGAGGTGGTGGTGGTGGCGCGCGGTGTCGCAGCGCCGGTAGACGAGCTGGTCGTCGGCGTCCTTGACCGCGTCGAGGCGACCCGCCTCGCCGAGGCGCTGGAGATGCCGGTAGACCGTGGCCAGCCCCACCGTGTCGCCGCCGTCGCGCAGCTTGGTGTAGATCTCCTGGGCCGAGAGGAAGGCGTCCGCGTCGGCGAGGACCTGCTCGATCGCGCGACCCTGCCGCGTCGTGCGTGCGGCGGGCTCGGTCACGGGCGCGTCGGTCACGTTCCCAGTCTCGCGCATCACGCCGCCAGCGTGACCGGGGCCGCGCGCCGCTCGAGGAGCGGCCCGACGACGCGGGCGAGGAAGTAGATCCCGAAGCTGATCGCCGCGATGCACACCGTCGGCGGCACGGTCGGCAGCGCGAGGTTCGCCACGATGCCGCCGTCGGCGGCGACCACGGCGAAGCCGACCGCGAGCGCGGTGACCCGCAGCGGGCTCGAGGTGAGCCGCAGGGCGGCGGCGGCGGGGGTGATCGCGAGGCTGAGCACGAGCAGCGTGCCGACGATCTGGGCTGCCTCGGTGACCGTGAGGGCGAGCACGTAGAGGAAGCCGAGCCCCAGGGCGCGCACCGGGACGCCCTTGGCCCGCGCGACGTCGGGGTCCACCGAGGCGAACAGCAGCGGGCGGCCGATCGCGCACATGACCGCGAGCACGCCGACGCTGATCACCGAGAGCAGCACGAGCTGGCTCGTGCTGACCCCGTAGATGTTGCCGAACAGGATGTCGAGCGCGGCCGAGGAGGGGCCCGTGTAGTACTGGAGCAGCAAGAACCCGAGCGCGAGGCCCGCGGCGAGCACGACCCCGGTGGTCGCGTCGCGGTCCCGCTCGCGCGTCCCGAGCGCGCCGAGCAGCGTGGCGACCACGACCGAGCCGCACAGCGCGCCGGCGATCGCGTCGCCGGCGATCAGCAGGCCCGCGGCGGCGCCGGTGAAGGCCAGCTCGGCGGTCCCGTGGACCGCGAAGGCCATCGACCTCGTCGCGACGAACGTGGAGATCACCCCGCAGGCGACCGCGACCAGCGCGGAGGCGATGAGCGCGTGCTGCACCGCGGGCAGCGCGAGGTAGTCGAGGACGCTCATGACGGCCCCGCGAGCAGTCCGTGGTCGTGGTGGTGATGCCCATCGCCGTGGTCGGGGTCGCCACCGACGATGACGAGGCGCGACCCCACGTGGAGCACCTCGACGCTGGTGTCGTAGAGCGCCGAGAGCGACTCGGTCGTCAGCACGTCGCCGGGCGCGCCGAGCGCGTGGCGGCCGCCGACGAGGTACAGGACCTGGTCGGCGTAGGGCAGGACCGGGTTGATCTCATGGGTCACGAACAGCACCGTGGCGCCGCGGTCGCGGCGCGCGCCGTCGAGCAGCGCGGTCACGCCCTGCTGGTGGGCGAGGTCGAGTCCGAGCAGCGGCTCGTCGCACAGCAGCAGCGACGGCTCGGCGAGCATCGCCTGGGCGATGCGGAGCCGCTGCTGCTCGCCGCCGCTCAGGCGCCCGACCGGCCGGTCCGCGTAGCTCGCCGCGCCGACGGCGTCGATCGCCGCGTCGACGGTGGCGCGCGCGTCGCGCGCGCGCGTCGGGAGCCCCCAGCGGTGCCCGTCGAGCCCGAGGCGCACGAGGTCGCGTCCGCGCAGCGGCAGGTCGCGGTCGATCGAGGCGAGCTGGGGGACGTAGCCGATCCGCCGCGCCCCGCGCCGTGGCGCGCGCCCCTCAACGAGCACCTCGCCCGCCGCGAGCTGCTGGAGGCCGAGCACCACGCGCAGCAGCGTCGACTTGCCCGCGCCGTTGGGGCCGAGGATCGCCACGAAGCTGCCGGCCTCCACGCGCATCGAGAGCCCCGAGAGCACGTCGCGCCCCCCGAGGCGGACCGTCGCGTCGCGAAGCTCGACGGCGCAGGCGCCCGCGGCGCGTGTCTCTGGCACGGTCATCTCAGGAATGGTAACCATTCTCATTAAGGACGTCCACCCGCAGGTTCGCCTCCCCGCGCGCAGCGGTGGTACGCATGGGCGCGACCCAGAGGAGCAGCCATGGCGTGGGAGTTCGAGACCGAGCCCGAGTTCGAGGAGAAGCTCGCCTGGATGCGCGACTTCACCCGCGAGGAGATCTTCCCGATCGAGACCCTGGAGCTGTCCTACGACGACGTGCTCAAGGTCATCGCCCCGCTCCAAGAAGAGGTCCGCCAGCGTGGCCTGTGGGCCGCGCACCTGCCTCCCGAGCTCGGCGGCATGGGCTTCGGCCAGGTCCGCCTGGGCCTGATGCACGAGATCCTCGGGCAGAGCCCCTACGGGCCGCTCGTCTTCGGGAACAACGCGCCCGACTCGGGCAACGCAGAGCTGCTCGCGATCGGGATGGAGATGACCGAGCGCGCGGACATCCGCGAGCGTTGGCTCGCGCCGCTGCTGTCCGGCGAGATGCGCAGCGGGTTCTCGATGACCGAGCCGCACACCGCGGGCAGCGACCCCAAGCTGCTGACGACGTCGGCGGTCCGCGACGGCGACGAGTGGGTCATCAACGGTCGCAAGTGGTACACGACGAACGGCTCGGTCGCCGACATCCTCATCGTGATGGCCGTGACGAACCCCGACGTCCACCCCTACCAGGGCTCGTCGATGTTCGTGGTGCCCGTGGAGACCCCCGGGGTGACGATCGTGCGCGACGTCGGGTCCATGGACGACCCCAAGGTCGTCTACGGGCGCTTCGGCAACCACGCGGAGATCACCTACGAGGACGTGCGGGTCCCCGCCGACCACCTGATCGGCCCCGAGGGCGCGGGGTTCGTGCTCGCCCAGGCCCGTCTCGGGCCGGGGCGCATCCACCACTGCATGCGCTGGCTCGGGCAGTCAAAGCGGGCCTTCGACATGATGTGCGAGCGCTCGCTCAGCCGCTTCACGCACGGCTCGCTGCTCGCCGAGAAGCAGACCGTGCAGAACTGGATCGCCGACTCGATGGCCGAGATGCACGCCGCCCGGCTCATGACGCTGCAGGCGGCGTGGAAGATGGACAAGGTCGGCGCGTCGGCCGCTCGCGTCGAGATCGCGATGATCAAGTACTACGGCGCACAGGTGCTCTACAACGTCATCGACCGCGCGCTGCAGGTGCACGGCTCGCTCGGCTACAGCTCGGACCTGCCGCTCGAGGCGATGTACCGCTGGGCGCGCGCCGCGCGCATCTACGACGGGCCCGACGAGGTGCACCGCCAGACCGTCGCGCGCCAGGTGCTCAAGGGCTACGCGGCCTCCGAGGTGCCCACCGAGTTCATCCCCGCCCGTGCGGCCGCGGCGCGCGAGAAGTTCGCCGAGGCACTCGAGCTGCTGACCGCCGAGCAGGCCTAGGCCGCGAGCATCCCCGGCCGCGGTGCCGCACCGACGGCCGACTCGAGCGCGGCCGCGGCGCGAAGGACCGCGAGGTCGGCGTGGCGTGGGCCGACGATCTGCAGGCCGATCGGGCGGCCGTCGTCGGCGACGCCGACGCACACGGTCGCCGCGGGGTTCTGGGTCATGTTGAACGGGTAGGTGAACCGGACCCAGGCCACGTCGAGCTCGCCGTTGACGCGCCCCATGATCCCGTCGTCCTCGTGCGGGGCGAGCGCGGCGACCGTCGGCGTGCACAGCAGGCGCACGTCGCGGAACAGGTCCACGAAGCGCAGGTTCAGCCGGTGGAACGCGTCGTAGGCGCGCACGACGTCGGCGCCCGTGACGCGCTCGCCGTACTCGACGACGCCGCGGAGCTCCTCTGGGAGCTCGTCGTAGCCGGGGTCCCCCTTGCGACCCGCGAGGTCGCGGGCGTGGCAGGCCGCGACGACGTCGAACCACGAGCGCACCGGGTCCGCGTCGAGCACGTCCTCGGCGAGCACGACGTCGACGCCGAGGGACTCGAGCGCCGCCATCGCGGACTCGCAGGCCGCGAGCACCGTCTCGTCCACCGGTGCGTAGCCGAGGCTGGGGGACCACGCGATGCGCCCGGGGAGCCCCGGGGTCCCGACGGCGTCGAGCATCGACGCCTCGGGTCGCGGCAGCGAGCTGAGGTCGTCTTGCTCGGGGCCGACGACCACGTCCAGGGCCACGGCGACATCGACGATGGAGCGCGCCATCGGGCCCTTGGACGACAGGTGCAGCCATCCCGGCGGCGACGCGCCGCCGACGGGGACCCGGCCGAGCGACGGCTTGAAGCCCGAGAGCCCGCACAGCGACGAGGGGATGCGGATCGAGCCGCCGCCGTCGGAGCCCGTGGCCAGGGGCACCATCCCCGCGGCGATCGCCGCCGCGGAGCCGCCCGAGGAGCCGCCGGCGGAGTGCGCGGGGCTGTGGGGGTTGCGCGTGAAGCCGAACAGCGCGTTGTCCGTGCGCGCCGTCCATCCGTACGGCGGAGAGTTGGTCTTGCCGACCACGACGCACCCCGCGCGCCGCAGGCGCGCCACGAGGTGCGAGTCGCGCTGCGCGGCGTGCGCGCCGCGCTCGAGGGGCGACCCGTGCGTCGTGGGGAACCCCGCGGCGTCCTCGAGGTCCTTGACCCCGAGCGGGACGCCGGCGAGCGGGCCGGGGTCAACGCCGGCGGCCACCAGCGCGTCGACGGCCGCCGCCTGCTCCATCGTGCGCTCGGCGTCGGTCGCGACGAAGGCGTTGACCTCGCCGTTGCGCGCCTCGATCGCCGCGAGCGAGGCCGCGGCCGCCTCTCGGGCGGACAGCTCGCCGGCGCGGACCATCGAGGCGATGGCCCTCGGGGTCAGGTCGAACAGCTCCATCACGCCGGCGCGAGGCCGCGGATGGCGTCGCGCAGGTCCACGCCCCAGGGGATGACCGCCAATGCGGGGATGTCGATGCCCGCCTCGACGTAGGCGAGGACCTGGTCGCGGCACGATCCCATGGACCCGTGGAGCACCAGGGCGTCCACGACGTCGTCGGGGATGACCTCGAGAGCGCCCTTTCGGTCCCCGGCGCCCCAGGCGTCCCACATCGCGCCGAGCGACTCGGCACGTCCGAGCCAGCGGTGGAACTGCGCGTAGGCCTCGACGTTCAGGTAGGCCGCGATCATCCGACGGCCGATCGCCCGGGCGGTGTCGGCGTCCTCGGTGGGGATCACGAAGATGCGGGCGGCGAGGAGCTTGTCCTCCCCGACCTCGGCCGCGCAGGTCTTGACGTCGGAGGCCGCGAGCCAGTTGAGGATCGCGCCGTCGGCCTCGGCGCCGGCGAGGCGCAGCATCTGGGGGCGAAGCGCGCCGAGCAGGATCTTCGGCGGGACCGCCGGGGGGCGTCCCATCTTGTAGCCCTGGACGTTGAACGACGAGGACTCGAAGGTCACCTTCTCACCGGTGAACGCCGCCTTGATGAACCGCAGCGCATCGCGCGTTCGATCGAACGGCCGCTCGTAGGCGATGCCGTTCCAGCGCTCGACGACCGGCGCGCTCGACGCGCCGAGGCCGAAGATGAACCGCCCCGGGGCCGCCTCGGCCATCGCGGCGACGGACTGGGCGAGCAGCGCGGGCCCCCTCGTGAACGCGGGCGTGACCGCGACGCCGAGCTGCAGGCGCGGCTCCCATGCCGCGGCCAGCGCGAGCGGCGTGAAGCCGTCGGTGCCGTCGACCTCCGCGGACCACACGTCGGTGTAGCCGAGGTCGGCGAGCTCGCGGAACAGCGGCTGGTGCTCGGCGAGGGTCACGCCGTCGAAGGGGATGGTGATGCCGTAGCGGTCGGACGTCATCGCAGCAGTGTCGCACCGAGCCGCGGCCGGCGCCACCTGTCAGGACCCGTAGTCGACGCCCCTCGACACGGGCACGTCGATGCCGGCGCGCCGCATCCCCGATTCCATCCGGGCGATGATCGTCTCGAGCACCGCGGCGCGGGCGAAGTGCTTGTGCTCCGCGGGGATCACGTCCCAGGGGGCCTCCGCGGAGCTCGTGGCGACGAGCATGTCGTCGGCGGCACGCTCGTAGTCCGCGCGGTGCGCCCGGTTGCGCCAGTCCTCGTCGGTCAGCTTCCATCGCTTGAGCGGATCGCGCTCGCGGTCCGTGAAGCGCCGCAGCTGCTCGGCCTCGGAGATCTCGAGCCACAGCTTGATGATGACGGTGCCCTCCTCGCAGAGGCCCTCTTCGAAGAGGCGGACCTGGCGCGCGGAGCGCTCGACCTCGTCGCCGCTGATGAGGCGCTCCACGCGCTCGACGAGCAGGCGCCCGTACCACGAGCGGTCGAAGATCGTCATGCCGCCCCATCCGGGGAGCGACGGCGCGAACCGCCAGAGGAAGTGGTGGCGACGCTCGCGGTCGTTGGGCGCCGCGATGGACACCACGGTCACGTGGCGAGGGTCGAAAGCGCTGGCGAGCCGACGGATCGAGCCGCCCTTGCCCGACGCGTCCCAGCCCTCGAAAACCACGAGCACCGGCGGCCCGAGGGCCGCGGGGTCGAGGAGCCCGGCGTTGAGCAGTCGCAGGTGCAACAGCCGGCGCCGCGCGACGAGCTGGCGCTCCTCGGACTCGACCTTCGAGAGCGTCTGGGACAAGTCGACGTCGCGGGGGCCACCGTGGCCCTTGGCCATGGTCCGCGCCCGGTCAGCCCGCCGCGGGTTCCGGCGACCGCACGAAGCGGTGCACCGCCGCGGCGAGCGCCCCGCCGAGCAGCGGCGCGACGATGAACAGCCAGACCTGGTGCAGCGCGGTCCCGCCGACGATGAGCGCCGGAGCGAGCGAGCGCGCGGGGTTCACCGACGTGCCGGTCACCAAGATGCCCACCAGGTGGCAGACCGCGAGCGTGAGGCCGATCACGATGCCGGCCACGGCCGCGGGGGCGCCGCGCTCGGTCACCGCGATGATCACGTAGACGAACACCGCGGTGAGGATCACCTCGATGACGAAGGCGCCCGCCATGTTGATCCCGATGTGCGACAAGGTGCCGTAGCCGTCGGCGCCGAGCCCCGTCGTGGTGCGCGAGTACGTCGGTGAGCCCGAGAAGGTGCCCCACAGCGCGAGCGCGCCGAGCATCGCGCCGACGAACTGGGCGACCCAGTAGCCGCCGGCCTCGCGGATCTCGATTCGCCGCGCGACGAGCATGCCGAGTGTCACGGCGGGGTTCACGTGGGCGCCCGAGACGCCGCCGAACGCGTAGGCGAGGCCGGCGAGCACCAGGCCGAAGGTCAGCGCCGTGGCGATGACGCCCGCGGCGAGCGAGCCGCCCGCGAAGCCGAAGCCGAACATCAAGGTCGCCGCGCCGCAGCCGAAGTAGACGAGGATCGCGGTGCCCAGCAGCTCCGCGGAGAGTTTGCGTGCCATTGCACTCCTTGGTCAGCGTGCTCGAGGGACGACCGCAAGGCTACGGAGCGGGCCGAGCGCGGAGGTGGACCCTCAGACGGCGTCGAACCGCAAGCGGAGGAACGACGCGGCGAGCGCGATCGCGACGCGTGCGCCCTCGAGTGCGGAGGGCATGGAGAAGAACAGGTGCGTCTCCTCCTCGAAGTGGGCGTGCTCGACGTGGACGCCGGCAGCACGCAGCGAGTCGACGTAGTCGCGCCCGACGTCGCGAAGGAGGTCGAACTCGGCGGTAATCACGAGTGCGGGCGGCACGCCGGCGAGCACGGGCCGTGCTGCGAGCGCCGGGCTCACGAGTGGGTCCGAGAGGTCGTGGCCCCCCGCGGCGTGCGAGAGGAACCAGTCCATCATGAAGCCGTCCAGCAGGTAGCCCTCGGCGTGGGGTGCCGCGTGGTAGTCGCGGGAGTTGTCGCAGCCGGGGTACACGAGCAGCTGGGCGGCGAGGCCCTCGACGCGCTGGGCGGCGACCGCGGCGAGGTTCCCGCCGGCCGAGTCACCGCCGACCGCCACCGCGCGAGGATCGGCCCCGAGGTCCGCGGCGTGCTCGACGCACCAGCCGGCCGCGGCGATCGCGTCGCGCTGCGGCGAGGGGAACGGCCGCTCCGGGGCGAGGCGGTAGTCCACTGAGAGGCCCCGGCAGCGTGCCTGGGCGCACAGCAGGTCCATCTCGCTGAGCGTCAGGGCCGAAGAGCCGAGGACCCAGCCACCGCCGTGGAACCACACGAGCAGGCCGCCGTCGGCCTCGGGCGGCGTGAACGCCAGCGCGGGCAGGCCGGCGACCTCGGTCGCAGCGACCGTGCACGTCGTCTCGGTCGGCAGCAGGTAGCTGAACAGCTGGACGTAGCCAGCCCGGAACGCCTCGACGGAGTGGTCGGTGCTCGCGGCCCGGCCGGCGACGACGAGGCCGGAGATCTCTGCCGCCACGGGGTTGAGCGCCATCCCGGCTCCTCTGGAATCGTGCGATTGGTCCCGAGCGGATCGTAGGTCACGGTGCAATGATCGACGGTCGAGAGCCGATGGCCAAGGGGGTCGCATGCCGGGGGTGTCCGTCGTTTCCGTGCCGGTGTCGGATCAGGACCGCGCCGCGAGCTACTACACGTCCTACCTGGGATTCCGGATCGTCGAGGACCAGCAGATGGGGCCCGACATGCGTTGGGTGCAGCTCGGCTGCGACGGTCAGGCGACGACGATCACGCTGACGACCTGGTTCGACCAGATGCCCGCGGGCTCGATCGCCGGGCTCCTCATCGACGTCGAGGACGTCGATGGCGTCCACGCTCAGATGACCGGGGACGGCCTCGAGTGCTCGGCGCTGGGTGACGAGCCGTGGGGGCGGTTCTTCATGACCAAGGACCCCGACGGCAACGGGCTGGTCGTCGCGAGGACCACGGCGGGCCGCTGAGTCAGGAAGGCCCGAAGATCATGATCTGGCCGGTGTAGACCGCCACCCAGACGTGGCCCGTCACCGGGTCGAAGGTGATGCCGACGGGATGCTGTCCCGTCGCGACCGTCTGGAGGATCTTGAGGTCCGATGCGCGGACCATCGACATCGTGTCGGAGAGGTAGTTCACGACGTACAGCGTCGTGCCGTTCGAGGAGATCGCGAGTGACCGGCAGTCCACGCCCGTGTGGACGATCCCGAGCACGCGCTGGGTGGAGCGCTGGATCTTGACCACGTCGCCCGGCGCGTTCAGCGTCACGTAGAGGAACCGTCCGTCCGGGCTGATGACCACGTGGCGGGGGTTCGAGCCGGTGGCGATGCTGCCGACGACGCGCATGGTCTTGAGGTCCACGACGTCGAGCGAGGCGCCGCCCATGATCGCGACGTAGGCGTACCGCGAGTCCGCCGAGATCGCGATGCCGCGTGGGTACGCGCCGATCGGGATGCGGGCCACCTCGCGCATCGTCGCCGCGCTCACGACCGAGAGGTCGTAGCTGCACCAGTTGGTCGCCAGGATCCAGCGCCCGCTGGGGGTGACCGCAACGTACTTGGGGACCCAGCCGACCTTGGCGACCCCGTCGATGGCGAGCGTCTTCAGCGACACGCGGTACAGGTAGCTGTCCGTGTAGCCGTCCGCGTAGCCCGTGCCCGACGTGCACGTGTCGGACCCCTCGGGCCCGAATCCCACGCCGTACATCGAGTAGTTCGACACCCACATGTGCGTCCGGTCCGGCGTCACCGCCGCCTCGACGGGCGCGCCCTGGGAGACGCCCGGATGCCCACCGATGCCGAAGTGCGCGAAGACCACCGAGTCGGGGATCGTGCGGATGAGCGTCCCGTTGGAGCGGTACACGGTCATCGTGTGGCGGTACATCATGTTCTGCGCGAACACGAGGCCGGTCCCCGTCGCGTCGACCGACTTGGGCGAGATCGGGCCCCCGATCGAAGAGAGCAGCCGAAGTGGCCTCGAGCCCGGTGGCGGACCCGGGATCGTCGTGGCGCTCGTCGAGATCGCGGCGGGTGCCGTCGTAGGCGTCGACGTCGTCGGGGCCCCGGCCGCGTGAGCGGTCGTCGGCACGGTGGTCCCCGTCGCCCCGGCCCGATGCCCGGCCAGCGAGAACGTCGCGGCGATGGCGAGCGCCACGACCACGACGCAGGCGGCGACGACCCACCCGCCGGCCCGGCGTGGCTGGCTGCGGACGTGCGATCCGCGGGGCATCGGCCCCCACGCTACCCAGTCGGAGGGGTCGGGCGGGGCCCGAAGGCGGGCGCGCGGCGCTCCAGGAACGCCGCGAGGCCCTCGCGGAGGTCCCCGCTGGACGCCGCGAGCGCCTCCCAGCGCTCCGCGAGCTCCGCGGGGACACGCCCCACTTCGGCGACCGCTGCGGTCATCTCCTTGGCCGCGAGCTGGGTGACCGAGCTCACCGCGACGAGCCCGTCGCACGCGGCGCTGACCGCGTCGCCCAGCGAGTCGGGCTCCACCACCTCGTCGAGCAGCCCGAGCGCGCGCGCGGCGGGCGCATCGAGGATCGCCGAGGTCATCAGCAGGCGCCGGGCCGCCGCCGCGCCCACGGTCGCCACGAGGCGCTCGAGGCTCGGGGCGGGGAACGAGATCCCGAGGCGTGCCGCGGTGATCCCGATCCGCGTCCGGCTCGTGGCGATCCGCAGGTCGCACGCGAGCGCGAGCTGGACGCCGCCGCCGATGCACGAGCCGTCGATGGCCGCGATGGTGGGCATCGCGACGCCGGCGAGCGCCGCCTCCGCGGACGCGTTGAGCGTGCGGTACGCGAGCGCCTCGGTGTCGCGCGCCAGCGCGGGACCGAGCTCCGCGATGTCCGCACCCGCGCAGAAGTGCTCCCCACGGCCGCGCACCACGAGCACGCGGACCTCGGGCACCTTCGACGCAGCATCCACGAGTCCGGGCAACGCGGACCACATCGCGGCGCTCATCGCGTTGCGCTTGTCCGCGCGATCCAGCCAGATCGTCGCGATCCGGCCCTCCACGAGGAGCTCGAGTGACCCGGTCATGTCCTCGCGACCTCTGAGGACAGGGCCTCGAGCCATCCTCGTCGGTGCTCTCGGTCCGGCTCGAGGTGGTTGCCCTCCGCCCACTCGTTCCAGGACTTCACGAAGACGAGCCGCTCGCCGACGGGGTTCAGCGCCGCGCGCGCCGCTGCCTGTCGGACGTGGCGCGCGAAGCGCTCCGGCGTCGCGTCGGTGACGACCGAGCCCCGGCGTCCCAGCCGTGGCGTGTTGTCCCAGTTCGGGTAGACGCACGGGTGCACGACGCCGCGCAGCGAGCGCGGGTAGCTCGGCAGCTCATCGGCGTAGCGGTAACGCCCCGGCCCGAAGAACTCCGAGGACGTGCGTAGTCGATCGCGCAGACGCGTCGCCACCGTCCGCTCGAAGGGGAACGCGACGTGCACGACGGCGTCAAAGCCGTCCTCGACGTGCGTCTCGTACTGGGTGCCCCACGCGCGCGTCTCGGCGAATGCCACGAGGTACAGCCCGTCGAGTCCGGCGTCGCGCGCCATGGACTGCCAGCGCTGCACGAAGCCTGCGGCGTCCGGCAGCTCTTGGGGCCGGAACACCATGAACAGCGGCTTGCCGCCCACCCGGTAGTAGCGCTCGTCGCGGAAGGCGTCCACGACCGCGTCGAAGTGCCGTCGGTCGTCGCCCTCGGGGTAGGTCTGCTCGATGAGGATCCGGTCCGGCGCGCCGTGCCAGATCCCCGACCAGCTCTGGTTCGCCCAGCCGAGGCAGAACGGGAAGTCGGGGGAGCGCGTCTTGAGCACCTCGTCGAAGGGCCGCTCGAGGAGGCGGTGGCCCGCGAACCAGTAGTGCCACCAGCAAAAGGCGGTCACGCCGTGGTCCGCGGCCAGTCCGGCCTGGCGCTCTCGAACCTCGGGGACGCGCAGGTCGTAGAAGCCCAGCTCACCGGGGAGGTCGGGCCGTCGGTGCCCGTGGAACAGCGTCCCGGCCGCGGCGAGGTTCGTCCACTCCGTGAACCCCGGCTCCCACCACTGGTCGTTCTCGGGGATCGGGTGGAACTGCGGGAGGTACAGCGCGAGGACGTCCACGGCCCTCGGGACGCTACCGACCCGGCTCGGCACGGTCAACGCGCGGCCAGCGCGTCGCGCACCGCGCCGGGCTCCACGAGCGGCTCGGGCCTCTGCCCGTACAGGGCACCGAGTCCCGCGTCGGCGATGATCGCCGACGCCTCGGCGACCACGCCCGGGTCGATCCCCTCGAAGGTGCCGATCCACTCCGACGCGCTGCGCGAGCCCGCTCGGCGGAAGCTCGTCGCCGACGGCGCGAGGAGCCGCGCCTCGTCCAGCTGCACGCCGCGCCAGGTCGCATGGTGCGCACCGAGGTGCGCGAGGATCCCCTCGAAGCTGGTGCGTGGATCGAGCACCGCGTGCTCGTAGGCGACCACCATCGCCTGGCGGGCCGCGGGCGAACGCAGCGCCCTCGAGTGCACGTCAGACCAGCGACGAACCTCGCCGAGGAGCTGTTCGGCCACGGGGGCGTCGGGCCGATCGGTCCAGCCGAGCGCGACGGCGCTCGAGGCCACCGCCAGCGGGTGGCGGACCAGCGCGACGATCGGCACCGACGGCTGCCGCGCGGCGACCATGCCGAGCAGCCCCATCGCCCGCACGTCCTTGACGACGCGCCGTGCGACCAGGCGCGTCGTGGACAGCTGGTCGACCCAGCGCCCGCGCACCCGACCGTGCAGCGCGCGCTCGACGGCGTCGAGCTCGGGCCCGGGGCCTTCGGGCATCGAGGAGAGCGCGGCGGTGGCGCCGTCGTAGAGCCGCCCCGGGAGGTTGGCAGGTTCGTAGATGAGCCGCGTGCGCGGCGGAGAGGCGAGCACCTCGGCGACCCAGGTCGAGCCGCTGCGCTGCCAGCTGCAGATCCACACCGAGGTCGCCACCGGCGCCAGGTCGAGGTGCGCGTCGTGGCGCATCGCCCACTGCGCGCGGCCCCGCTGCCAGCGTGCCCAGTGGCGCGCACGGGTCCACAGGTGCGCTCCGTTCACGGTCTCTTCGTGGTGCTGCTCACCCGGCGAGCCGCGCCGAGACCGCACGCAGCGCGTCGCGATGGTCGTTGAGGCCCTTGCGGTACGAGGGGTTGTCGGTGTCGGCGATCTCGCTGCTGAGGTCCGAGATCGCCGAGTCGAGCACCTGGCGCAGCGCATCGCGCTCGGCCTCGTTGAGCTCCAACTGCATGGTGACCTCCCGATCGGTGACGGACTGCGTTCACCCCCAGTCTGACCACGCGTCGGGTCAAACCGCCAGATGGCCCCACGTCGTTCAGAACTGGCCCCTGGGGCAGTACCAGTACATGACGTCGACGGCGAGGCGCCCGGCGATCACGGCGGGATCGGACTGGGCGAGCTCGCGCGTGCGCTCGATGGAGCCGGTTCGGTAGATGCACATGCCGCGCATGGCCTCGTCGGGCTGCTCGTCGAACGGCCCCGCCACGCGCATGTGGCCGGCGTCGTGCATCGCCGCGAGGTGCGCGAGGTGCGCCGACTGGATCTGCTCGGCTTGCTCATCGGGGATCTCGGCGCGTGCGTGGGGACGCCGGAAGATGACGAGCTCGAAGCGGTCGAGCTCGATGCCGGGGCCATCGTGGGGAGGGGTCACCGGGCGTGCTGGTCCAGATCCCATCCGCAGCTCGCCGCGACCTGGGCGAACGCGAGGCGCTTGTGCATCGTCACGATGGTTCGGTTCTTGGTCGCCACCGCGGCGGCACGCTCGATCGAGGCGGGCAGCACGCGATCCTCGGCGGCGATCTCGTCGGCTATCCCCGCCGCGAGGGCCTCGGCCCCGCCGTAGCGGCGTGCGGTGAGCATGGCCTCGAGCGCGGTGGCGCGGGGCAGGCGGCCGAGCACGGCGGCGCCCATCTGCGCCGAGAGGGGGAGACCAATCTCGACCTCGTTCAGGCACCAGTAGCCCCGGTCCTCGCGCATCACGCGGTGGTCGAAGCCGCACGTGAGCATCGCGCCTCCCGCGAAGGCGTGGCCGTTGATCGCCGCGACCGTGTAGCACGGCAGCACGAGGAGGCGACCGAGGAGGACCTGGAGCCTGCCCGCGGTAGGACCCAGCTCCTCGGGGTGCGCGGCGAAACGGTCGAGGTCCAGTCCGTTGGAGAAGAACTTGGCGTCGCCCGTCACCACCAGGGCCAGCGGGCCCGTCTCGTTCTCGACGCGCTCGCACAGCGACTCGAGGGCGTCGAGCGACGCGGGGTTGAGCCGGTTCTCACCGTCGCACCAGCGAGCGACCAGCACGTCGCCGTCACGTTCGACCTCGAGCGCCATGCTCGCCTCCTGGCTCATCCCGCGGTGGGTTCCGCGAGCCTGCCACCTCGAGCCGCGCGCCGTCGCGGAAGGCTCAGGTGGCGGGCGAGGACGCAGTCTCGCGCGCGGCCGCACGGTCGCGCCACCACGCGACGGTCTCGTCGAACGCGGTGTCCCTCGGTGTCGCAGTGACGCCGAACGCGCCGGTGAACGCAGAGGAGTCGAGCACGAACGGGCGATCGAACTGGTACCGGACCTCCATGAGCCCACCGACCTTCGGAGCGAACGCCCCGACGGCGCGCACGGCGGCCCAGGGGAGCCGCCGGACCCTTGGCGCCGGGACCCCGGCAGCGGCGCTGAGGCCCGCGATCGCGTCGCGAGCGGACATCGCCGCGCCGCTCGGGACGTGCCACGCGTGCCCCCACGCGGTCGGCTGCGCGCCGACTATCTGCAGTGCGCGCGTGACGTCGTCCGAGTAGGTCCACGAGTGGGGCATGTCCGGATCTCCGAGCACCGTCACGGTCTTTCCCGCGAGGATCCTCGGGACCGTTCGCTCGCCGAGCATTCCCTGGTCCGTGACGCGCGGGCCGAAGTAGTCCGACGCGCGGACCTCCGTCGCACGCACCCGACCGGCTTCGTGCGCAGCGATCGCGTCGCGCCACATCTGGGCGCGGATCCGACCCTTCGAGAAGGTGGCGGCGAGGGGGAGCTCCTCGGTCATGGCTACGTCGACCGGGCCGTAGCCGTAGAGGTTCGACAGCGTGACGAGCACCGCCCCGGAGCGCTCCGCAGCAGCGAGGAGGGATGCCGCAAGTGGCGGCCAGTCCGTCGCCCAGCGGTCGTAGGGGGGATTCGCGCAGTTGTACAGGACCTCGGCGCCCTCGCACAGCGCGGCGAGCGCCGCCGGGTCGGCCGCGTCCGCGGCCACCGCGCCGACGCCCGGGCCCGCGGGTGCGACGCCCCGCCTCGAGACGACCAGCACCTCTTCGCCGGCACTTCCGAGGCGCGTCGCGAGCCCCGTACCGATCGTCCCTGCGCCAACAATCACATGCCGTCCCATGGATCCTCCAATGTGTGAGCAGTGCTCCTGTCTGCGAGCAGTGTACGCAATCCAGTGCCAGGATGCAAGCAGTGCTCACATACGCGTGCACTGCTCACACTTGGGGTACGCTCTGGGCGTGCCAGAGGAGCAACCGACGCCGCGACAGCGCGCCCGCGCCGCGGTGCTCTCCGAGATCAAGCAGGCCGCGCGAGGTCAGCTCGCCGAGCGTGGTGCCGCCGCCCTCAGCGTCCGAGAGGTCGCCCGCGAGCTGAGGATGTCCTCCTCGGGGGTCTACCGCTACTTCTCGAGCCGCGACGAGCTGCTCACCGCGCTGATCGTCGATGCCTACGACGCCCTCGGCGCCGCTGTCGAGCTCGCCGAGGCAGGCGTGGAGCGCGCCGACCTGCTCGGGAGGTGGCGCGCCGCGGCGCACGCGGTTCGCGACTGGGCGCGCTCGAGCCCCCAGGAGTACGGGCTCGTGTTCGGCTCGCCGGTCCCGGGCTACGCGGCCCCACAGGACACCATCGGGCCTGCCGCGCGCGTGCCGCTCGTGCTCGCCGGGATCCTCCGAGACGCTGCGGCCTCGGGACGCGCCGCGCCCGCCGGACACGTGGGAGCGGCGGTGCTCGACCCCTCGCTCATCGGCGCGGTCGCGCCGCTGCACGGGCTGCCCGAGGGCCTCGTTGTCGCCGGGCTGCTCGCGTGGAGCTCGCTGTTCGGCGTGGTGAGCTTCGAGCTTTTCGGTCACCTGGTCGGATCCGTGCGCGACCATGACGCCTACTTCGTCGTCGTCACCGACCGCCTCGCGTCGTCGATCGGGATCGGCCCCGCCGGCTGATCACAGGATCGTGGGTGGCGACAGCCGGGTGACGCGTCCGCCGGGCGCGCTCGCGAGGCAGGCGACGACCTCGTCGTCGCT
>Ga0209698_10002226_pt1 | contig 22052 bp, 19 predicted proteins | sample LitLauG_LLR_2012_FD_187203 | JGI IMG/M metagenome (GOLD analysis project Ga0209698, IMG submission 187203) | Freshwater sediment microbial communities from Pennsylvania, USA - Little Laurel Run_MetaG_LLR_2012 (SPAdes) (version 2) | ecosystem: Environmental > Aquatic > Freshwater > Creek >...
GAATGAAGATTGCCCATGGTGACAGTAATGTTTGGTCTACCCAGTGCCCAACTGTGGGGAGCGACTGCCTGCTCTTGGGGATTCTGACCGCGCTCGCACTACCAAGATCGAAACGGTCCCTCTAACGGGGGCGGCGATAGGATTAACCGACTATTTGCTTGACTGACGCGCCGGGGCGAACGATGATTCCGACAATGAGTGCGGAGTTGTGAACCTTGAGATCTCGTCTTTGTTATCTGCTGTCGATCCTGAAAATCCACCGACCAGACTGTAAGCACTGCGCGGCCCGTTTAACAGTCGGTGCTGATATGCGGAAACGGCTGGAAGAGTTGAATGGGCCTGGTCAGCGGACCAGTGATGCGGCCCGCGCACCGGTGCTGCGGAAAGCTGGTTGAAGGGTTGAAGTGCACGCGGGAGGCTTGGAGCCGGAACCGCACGCAACCCCTCTGCGGTTTCCGGCGCCCCCCTGGTACGAAGTATACGGCTCCGCAAACGACTGCACGCAGTCCTTCATGAACGGGTAGCGACAGCGCGCTGCTACGGGTATAGTTCGTCCATGTCGGAACCGTTAGATGCCTTCGAGACAGTGTTGGAGTGCCTCAATTGGAGTGCCTCAAAAGGATGGAAGCGATCTTGACGGGAATGAAGGAAATGCGGGGATACGTCGGCAAGGACGCTCGGCAAGGAGATGCTCAGCTCGCTGATCGAAGAAGCTGAATCGCAGATCATGGATATCAAGCCCAGAGTGGTTCAGTGAACATGCCGGAGCGCAGCTTCGTAATCTTGAAGTATGTCAACAAGGTCCCGTCTCTAGCTTCCTGCGCGAGATGCCAGCACAAGTTCTTTACTCCGAAAACCTACGGCCACGACCGCGTAGGCGCGGAGCAGTATTTGCAGGGCAAGTTCGAGCAGCACAGGTGTGCGGAGGAGCCACGACAAAGTCCCTTTTACTCCCAGCAATAATGGATGAGGCGACGATTGGCAATCATAACGGCTGTCAAGTATGAATGCAAGAGATATGTTATCTCTGATGTGCATATCCTATGCACAGCCCTGATTCGAATGGTTTAACCGGGCATGCGATAATCAATCCATGGACAAGGAAGCGGCTCTTACCGAAGCAGCCGTCGCTTATTTGGCTGCCCAGGGCTCGACCCAAACGGAGATCGCAAGAACGCTAAATGTAAGCCAGTCGGCCGTTTCGCGATTGCTCGCAAAGGTCGAGGAAGAGAAAGCGTATCTGGTAAAACAACCACCTTATCGTTTCAAAGATGAGGCGGTGGGGCCCGAGTTGATGAGGGAAGTGCTCCGTCGGGTTTCGCCCAAGCAGATTGCCGACGACCTCGACACTCTGGCACGAAAGAACGGATGTCTCCGGGGACCGGTCGTACGCGTCTTTCCAATCAACCGATCAACCGAGGCAAGCCAGGCTGATCGCTTTCGTGCATTCGCCGCTCAAGCCGCACCATACGTGTACTCCCTTATAAACCGCGACACTGTCAAGATATGCGGAGTAATGTGGGGATACATGCTTCATGACTTAGCTGGCGAACTTCGGAAATTGCAGGCCGACTGGAAACGAACTGAGGTCCGGGTAGTCCCTCTCAGTGGCGACCCCGTTCAGCAGAGCCAGGAGCCGCCCTCACTGACATCCTCAAATATCGCTGCAGAACTTGGAAGGATTGTAAACGGTGAAACGTACCGAGCTCCTTGGTTGGGTGTGGTCCCTGCACTTATTCCCGAAGTATTCAAAGGGCGCGATCGAAAGGCTATCGAAAGGTTTATCAAAATGGTGCCCGACTACGAAGCCATTTTCGGCAAAGATGTGGATGACGAGAGAGCCCTTGCCAATCATCTAGACGCTCTGTTGAGCTCTGTCGGGACTAATGCTCGGCCCCTCGGATTTGGAAGCGGCCGACTTCTTGCGAGCTTAGGAAGGCGAGTCGAGAGTTTGAAGTCGGATATTTACGGAGACCTTGGTGGCGTCCTGCTCCCAAGGGATGTCAGTCAACCCACAGACTTGGTCCGCACAATCGAAACATGCTGGACCGGCATTAAGAGATCTCATATGGAGCGATGTGCGAAGCGAGGAGCCACAGATGATGTGCACTCGGGTCGCCCTGGCACCATCATCCTCAGTTTGGGCGCAGATCGAGCCCCAGTAATAGCCGCGGCAGTCTCGCAAGGCCTCGTCAATCATTTGATTATCGATCAAGAGCTCGAGCAGGCGCTCTTGAAGTTAGTGCCCTCGCTGGGGGGACGTGCCTCAAAAGGGTAGTGTCGCAAGTTTCAAATGCAGATGAGTTTGCGCCTGCCCCCTGGGGTGAGACAACCAGTTAAGAGATAGTTTGCCGTTCGCTGGCCCTGCTGGAGAGCAACCCGCCGAGGAATAGCCAGCTGAAACTCATCGAGGCCGATGAGCGCCGGGGGCAGGTCGCAACTCCTGCTCCCAGCGTCTTCCCATCCCAACATCGGATCGATAGTCGTTCATGTGCTCCCGCACACAAGGGATGATGAAAATGGGGTCAACTGCGTCGGGGTATGCTTCTGTTGGTCTTGGGTGCGGACAGAGGTCGCGAAATCTTGGCGTTACGAACCCGTTCGATAGTCTGACCCGGGCGCTTCTTGGGAACAACGGATTGTCGCCCCTGCTTTTGCAGGTGAGCACGCGAGGGAGATTCTACTTTTCGAGCGTCCATCGCACCAAGCCGGAAAGGAACGAACATGCAGATTCTCTACCCGCGATGTTGCGGACTGGACGTGCATAAGGCAAGCGTGACTGCTTGCATTCTGATTAACGGGTCCGAGGGAAAAGAGCGCCATCTGCGTCGCTTCGGAACCATGACACGAGACGTGAACGAACTGATTGCCTGGCTAACCGAACATGGCGTTCGGAAGGTGGCGATGGAGTCCACTGGCGTCTATTGGAAGCCGATCTGGAATTTACTGGAAGGCCGCTTCGACTTGATGCTGGTCAACGCGCAGCATATCAAAGCTGTGCCCGGGCGTAAGACCGACATCAAGGATTGCGAGTGGATCGCCGAATTGCTCCAGCATGGGCTGCTGCGAGGAAGCTTGGTTCCCCCCGAATCGGTCCGGGAGTTGCGCGACTTGAACCGGAATCGGGCGATTCTCGTCCAACAACGAGCCACGGTCTCGAATCGAATTGAGAAAGTGCTGGAGGATGCCAATATCAAACTGGCTTCGGTTGCGAGCCACGTGTTGGGCCGCTCCGGGCGAACTATGCTCCAAGCCCTGGTCGATGGGATCTCGGAGCCAGCCAAGCTTGCGAATATGGCCCGAGCAAAGCTGCGGAACAAGATTCCCGAACTGCAGCTGGCATTCGAAGGCCGCTTTGAGGAAAGACATCGTTTTCAAATTGAGGAACTCCTTGACCAGTTGCATTTCCTCGATGCCACGGTCGCGGAATTCGAGCAGAAAATTGAGGAACGCAGCCGGCCCTTCCAGGAGAAGATCGTGCTTCTGCTGACCATCCCCGGCATAGATCGGATCACGGCGAGCAGCATGATTGCGGAAATCGGTGGAGATATAAACCAGTTTCCAACTGCGCAACATCTTGCTTCCTGGGTAGGGATTTGTCCTGGCAACCAGGAAAGCGCTGGCAAACAATACAGCGGGAAGACACGCAAAGGGAGCCGATGGATGAGACGCGTTCTTTGCCAGGCAGCTTGGGCCGCGTCTCACACGAAGAACACCTACCTGGCCGCTCAGTTTCGTCGTCTTGCGGCTCGGCGCGGCAAGCAGCGCGCAATTGTAGCGGTAGCACACAGTATTCTTGTGGCCGCGTTCTACATCCTGAAACGGAATGAGCCTTATCGGGAAGCGGGCGGGAATTACTTCGAACGGGCGAACCCGACAGCCTTGCGGCGATATCTAGTCAAAAGGTTGGAGCGCCTGGGACACAGAGTCATCCTAGAACCTGCGACCGCGGCTTAGGCTGAGGTATTTTCGAGGGAGATTTCCCATGCCTCGAAAAACTCATACAGAAAGTTGCCGCGCAGCGGCTTCCAAGGTTTTCGCTGCCAGTTGCGCCTCGAACTCGGCTGGCGGCACATAGCCCAGCGCTGAGTGCAGACGTTTCTGGTTATAGGGGTAACACAAGGGAAGCTGCGATATGACCTAATAAAATCGACTCTGTCTGATGCCGATGATTCGCGGGCATCGTTGATATTCGCCGGAAACGTCTGCTCGAACCATGTTGCAACAGGCAAGATTCTCAAAAATGGCTGGAACCGAGAGCGTTCGGTGGCTCCGAGAACCCCCGAACAGAGGTTGGGAATCGAATTCGTCTCAAGAAACGGGCGCGGAACGAAAAAAACGGCAGTTTTGTTGGTCGGTCGCGTCGCCAAGCTCCAAGCTGTTGGGTCATATCGCAGCTTCCCTTCCGTTAGCCCAAAAAGGAGCTCCGGTCGTCACCACAAAGTTCGTCCCGAATTTCATCTTCGAATGTTTGCGCGCTGTTGCGAGTGCAACTATTACGTTACCGGCGGATTTTCACGGGGAAGGTCCAAGTACTACCCCTATTATCGCTGCTCGGAGCCCGTCCGAGAATTGAGGTTTTTTAAGGCGGTGAACCCTATTTGATGGCAAACAAATCCAGGTAGGAAGAGGTTATACTTCCTACCTGGCGTGTTGTCGCAAGAGAGGTCTTGCCCCTCACGGTTGATATGTGAAGGAATTGATAATCATCTCATCACCGGCTCCGCTGACAGGCGCGTTGCCATTTAATAACCACAGGTTGATATGAACGCGTTCGTTACCTACGGGTGGAATATACGCGCCGGTATAGGTCCACTGATAGATGATATCGCCTGGCGCGGGGACTGCTGCCCACCCATTCCAAGCGACGAAAGTTACGTGGTCAGCACGCCATTCCATTTGCGTGGTGAACTGTGACGTGGATGGCTGGACATATTGGACGATATTGCCGGCTACAGTATACGGCTGCACGACGAACTGGGCGTTATACGGACTGGGAATGAGTCCGCCCATGCCGCTGTACTCATTATCCAGCTCCTGACCGGGAGCGTCATAGATAAAGAGTGGTGCTGCCACTGAGCTTAGGTCGAGCTGGTCAAGCCGCGAGGCGACCTGCACTGTGTATGTGCCGTAGCCAAGCGACTTGGTCAAATAGACCTCGGCGCATTGCCAGATACCATTGATTTGGTTGATTTTCAAGTGCAGACCGTCAGTAGCAACATAGACCACCGAAGGGTCATTGGACCAGAAGTTGGGGCCAGGATCGAAGTGGTCGCTCGGATCGTCGCCCGTCATTTTGATGCCCCATGGGTAGCCGCTCAATTGAACGCTGGCTGCTCCGGGCGGATACATTGTCCATGCGATGACGTTTGGATCAAGCGCCGGGTTCGTGATCTCCGTGGCCGCCGGCGCGTAAATGGTCGGGTCGACCAAGAGAATCACGAGACTCTTCCAGTAATTTGTGCTATTCGTCCATGACCCGTCACTCGAAATATTCGTGAAGGGCGCATCGACATACGGTTGAACGTACCATTGGTTGGTCAGCGCGTAGATGACGACCTTGATCTTGGTCGTATCGACATTGCACGCAAAGCCGGACAATTGGTTCTCTCCGGCAGGCGGAGTGTTGAGGATCACGGTTGGTTTGCTCCCCACGGAGGCGCAGATCGTCTCTACCGTCACCGTCGTTGAAGCCTGAATCACTAGATTCTCAATCCATTCCGCCGTCACGATCGTGGTCGTATTCGTCCCAACGTTCGGTGCCGTGAACAATCCGTCTGTACTAATCTTCCCAATGCCATTCACGAACCATATGACCCTCTGGTCCGGCGTGCCGGTCACCGTGGCGGTGAATTGCAGGGTTGCACCGGATGCGACGGTCGGATTTTGCGGTGAGATTGAAACCGTTATCACCGGAGGCGGGGGATTCACCGTGACTGTTGTTTGCCCCGACTCGGTTGGGTCCTGTACTGAGGTTGCCGTGATGGTAACCGGGGTACTGGCGGTCACGGTTGGCGCCGCGTAGAGACCGGTGCCCGTGATCGTGCCCGTGCTTGCCGTCCAGGTAACTGCGCTGTTGAAAGTTCCCGTACCTTGCACGCTCGCGGTGCATTGTGACGTCGGCGAAGATCCGGATTGCGGCAATTGCAGCACAGCCGGACTACACGTCGGGATTACCGAAGTGATGGTCGGTTGAGGCGGATTCACGGTGACCGTGGTCGACCCCGATTTTGTCGTATCCTGCACCGAAATTGCGGTGATATTCACGTTGGTTTGCGACGTGACGACGGGTGGTGTGAACACCCCCAGCAAGGAAATGCTTCCTGCGCTTACGGACCAGGTGACGGCACTGCTGAAGTTTCCCGTACCTCGCACGGTTGCGCTGCATTGTGATGTCGGCGAAGATCCGGATTGCGGCAGCTGCAACACTGCAGGATTACATGACGGGGTTACAGAAGTTATGGTTGACGTTGGCGGAGGAATCGTCGTGGACGTCTTCGATCCGCATCCGACAAACCAGAGAGCGGACAGCACAATCGTTATCGCATAAATCAGTCGCTTCATACATCCTCCGAAGGCCCTTTCGCTCAGCCTTAAGACGTTCTTCCAACTGAGAGACGGGCGTGGTAGGGTTGCGGGAAATGATGCGAGGAGCCTGAGCAGATCATGGTCTCAATCCCGTTAGATTTCTCGTAACGCCGGTGACTTGCCTCCTGGAATGAGGACCTGACCCCAGGCAGCACAAATGGAGGGCAAGCAGGCCAGCGGCGCACGATTCGGAGCATCTCGTTCTGCCTCCCGCCTCGATCCATTTGCGCTGAGAGTGGATGAGGCGACGGTTGGCAATCATAACGGCTGTCAAGTATGAATGCAAGAGATATGCTATCGCTGATGTGCATATCCTATGCAAAACCCTGATTCGAATGGTTTAACCGGGCATGCGACAATCAATCCATGGACAAGGAAGCGGCTCTTACCGAAGCAGCCGTCGCTTATTTGGCTGCTGTCGCTTTTCGTTAATTTGGGTATTGTCGACTAAAGCCCCGAAGGGTCAATTTGTGCCTGCACGCGAACGATCCGAAGCCAACGCTTGGGCGGCATGTAGGACGAAAAGTGGCTGCTCCAGTTACATCGCGACCTTTCCAGATGGAAAGCATGTCAGCGAGCACCAACCGAACCTGTTGGATCCTCGGCCGTTCCAGGCGCACATGGTTCCTGCTGCGCACAGCTACTTGCCGCGTGTGAGCGAGTCGAATCCGGTGAAGCTCCCGCGAAGGCACTCGGAATTGTTAACCCCTCTGCAATCCGGACCGTACTCGAAACCTGCATTGCATGTGGTAACTACACTAGGATAGAGACTAAGGTTCTGCCCGCTGCCATTCAGATGGAAGATCTTCTGAACAAGGTCCGCCAAGGTCAACGATGAACGGTCATAACCGCACTTTGAGGAGCAGCCACACTTGATGAAATTGGAAGATAGAAGTCTGCGTCGGACACCAATCGCTGAAACACAAGAAACTGGGCGATGGCAAAGGGTTCAGAATGCAGCCGCCTTCGTCCGTTGCTTCTGGATATCTATTCTTGCTCTCTTCCTGTGCATCATAAGCGCGTGCGTTGGGAGGGCCTGCACTGGTTCCCTCGTCGGGTACCGAAATCAGCTTTTGGGTGACTCGGATCCGAAGGTAAGGGCTAACGCCGCCGAGGAACTCGGCAAACTTGGCCCCGAAGCAAAAAACGCACTGGGAGCGCTGAAGGAAGCGATTCATGATTCGGATCGGCGTGTGCGGCTTAGGGCGGCTCAGGCTATTCTCTTGGTTTCGCCCGACGACATCGAGGTTGCGCTCGATGCGCTTGAGAGTGAAGTCGAGGTCGCACGCAAGACAGCCATTAAGAATGCGACGGAGAGAATTCACGGGAGCGACGAGCTTACGGTGTCGCGCCTACGCTTTCAATTCGACGACGCAGATTCAAATGACAAGATACAGATTGTGCAGCAACTTACTGCGAGAGGTCTTAACAGCGGAGCCGCCGTACGAGCACTCACAAGAGCCTTAGAGGATAAGTCTTCTGAAGTTAGGCGTGCCGCAATCTATGCATTGGCAAAGTGGGGCCCTTTGGCAGCCCCGGCGTTGCCAGCCCTTCTTGCCACACCGAGCAACCAATGCTTCGAAGTGAATCGGGCGCTGCGCGACATCATTGCATACAATCCGGCGACTGACTACCCCTTGGGAAACCTGGAATTAGAAGCGGCGGTGGCTCGAGCTAGGGCTCCTTTCAAAAAGAAGTATCTTGATGCTAATAACGGCCCTTGTGATACGGATTTGGACTACGCCGTTGGACTGGGAGGAGAGTTCCTTGAAGCGTCTTTGGGGTTCAAAATTCGGGCAGGCTGTTTTCAATTTAAGCTCGACGGCAAACCTGGAACGTACAACCTATTCGAAGTCGAGAACTTCATTAGAAAGCTTGAGCCGGAAGCCGACTACTTACAGCATTGTGAATCTACAGCTATAAGACGACTTCTGAACCCGGTGTCAGCCGCTGAATAGTTTTGGGCCGACCCGCGCGGGAAGCTGGCGCCGCACGATCTGCGGCGCACGGCGGCGAAGCTCTGCCGGTTTGCATTTGCGTCGCGTGTCTTTGATACGTTGCCGCCGTCCGCAGTCCGAACAGCGCACTCTTCCAAGTTCGTAGCGATGACTTTGGTCGGCTAGAATTGCCATCTGAACACCGCGAAGCAGTTGCTGACCTTCCTCTAAACTGAGTCCAATCTGCTCAGGCAATACATCCACGACCGGGCGTGTAATTGTGCCGACCACGCAGCTGCTGGGTTCTTTTCCATCCAGGCTGAACTCAATGCGAGCGGTGCATTGGTTATCTTCCGTTCCATCCGGGGGCCATCCACGCGTAGTGGCCGTAATAGCCATGAACCGTTGTCTTGCGTAGGGTGCCGCTTGTTATGGTCGGGAACCGCCGCGTCTCCTCCTCGGTTAGATACGGTGAAGGAGCTACGAAGGGTCGTCGCGAGACGCTAAAGTTGGGTGTGGCGCGCCTGACCACACGTTTTTCACTGTTGCGGTGTCCCGCCCCGCATGAGGGGCAGATTAGCGTTGAGGTAACTTGCACTAGTTTGTTCTCGATGGGATTGAGGAGGTCGCCCGGAGCGATGTCATCAGAATCGTATTCTGTCCACGTCGTAGTCTCTTCCATGTCACGCGAGTGGCAGGTGGGACAAGACGCAGGAAATACATCACTGTAGTGCGTTTCCGAGGAGACCGATTGAGATTCCAGGGTGCGGAGAGCCTCTCGACGCAAACGGCCGAATCGACCTTCATCCCTTGTTCCATACACCGGATTCCACTCGTCGCCGACGAAGATGAGGATGAAGACTGTGGCGCTCAACAAAAGAAGGCCGGCAAGCAGGAAGCCGATCCTGTGATCGTCAGACGAGAGAAGACTGATGAGCGCAAAGCAGATTAGCAAGCAAGCAACCGCTTTGACCGATCCCAGGAGCAATTCGGCTCCCTCGGAAATGTATCCGCTGCCGACGAGTGCGATGATGCCGCCCAGCAGGAGAACGCCACACAAGCCAATCCCTCTCATGCGATCATTGGACGACGAAAACCAAAACCCGAACATCGCGAGCGCCGCCAGCACGGCCCCCAGTACGGCCATCCATCCCGGTGCCTCGACTCGGATTGCTCGCCAAAAAATTTGCCGGTCGCTCCAGTCGGATTTAACAACCATCATCGCTGAGGACATCGCAACACTCCGCTTGACGAGAGCTCCTCTTATATTGCTACTACGCCTAGGGGAAGGGCAAGGAGATGATTGAAGGACGCGATCCATGTCTCACACCAGTTTTGGAGGCCTCACTCAGGACCCTGTTGGAGACATGCTTCTGCCAGCAAACTGGCTTCCGGGAAAATCTCGCAGCTATGGGTCAGCTAAGCTGTGAACGTCTATCCACTCCGCTGCTTGACTTCTTACCCGATAAAATACATTATCATTCGTTTGGCATGTTGCAGCTGCAATGGGGCCGCAGATCAAGCACTTTGCGACAGACATAGAGAAGCACGCGCCGTTCCAGACGGGCTCGCTGGTAAGTCATTGATTTTCCGGCCTACAGGAGAGTGAGTCAGGCAGCCATTGGGACAGGCTGTCCCAACGGTGGGCCAGTTGGGACAGGTTGTCCCCACCTGGGTCGTAACCGTCAGCCGATTACCGGCAGGGTGAGGAAGATCTTGGTTACACCTTGAGCGTCGATTGTCGTAGCCCCCATTTAAGTAACGCCGCTAAGTAACGCCGCCCGATGATGTCTGGGCGGTTCTTCTTTCGCAGGTTGGCGCCGGCTGCGCACTCAACCCGTCAACCGTGTGCTTCCTCTGACGTTTACGATTGAGTATAGGTACCGTACCGGAGCACCCCGGCCCAACTTATCGAGGCGCCAGAAATGCACACAACGGAAGGGAGTCCGATCGTGAAACACTCCGAGGGTCAAGATACTCCGCGCACGCCGGAGAATCCGGTGCGTAAGTGCGCGCTCATCACGGGAATTACCGGGCAAGACGGCAGCTACCTCGCCGAGCACCTTCTCGGACTCGGCTACAAAGTGATCGGCCTTGAGCGTCGCGTTGCGCACCCGGACCAGATGGCGCGGCGTTCCCGCATCGCCCATCTGTTGAACCGCATCACGCTGGTATCAGGCAGCCTGGAAAGCTACAGCAGTCTGGCCCGCATCCTCGAACAGCATCCCGTAGACGAGGTCTACCACCTCGCCGCCCAAAGTTTCGTGACGCTGAGCTTTGTGGACGAGTTCTCCACAATGGAAATCAACCTCAACGGTACGCACAACCTGCTTGCGGCTGTTCGCCAGCATCGCCCCGATTGCCGGTTCTACTTCGCGGGATCGAGTGAAATGTACGGAAAGGTTGCCGAGTCCCCACAAACCGAGCGCACGCCCTTTCACCCAAGGAGCCCCTACGGGGTTAGCAAAGTCGGCGGCTTCTTTCTGACACTTAACTACCGCGAGGCTTACCAGATGTTCTGCTGCAGCGGCATCCTGTTCAATCACGAAAGCCCGCGCCGCGGAAAAGAGTTCGTGACGCAGAAGATCGTAAACGGTGTAGCGAAGATCAAGCTTGGCCAGGTCTCCGAGCTTCGCCTCGGCAACCTAGACGCAAAGCGCGATTGGGGACACGCCCGCGACTATGTCCGGGCGATGCACCTGGTGCTGCAGGGGCCCGAGCCCGACGACTACGTCATCGCCACTGGGGAGACCCGCACCGTGCGCGAGTTCTGCGAATTGGCATTCGCGGAAGCGGGTCTCAATTATCGCAAGTACGTCATCGTTGATGAGTCCCTCTTCCGTCCGGCGGAAGTTGATCTCCTGCTCGGTGACGCGTCGAAAGCGAAAAAAGTGCTGGGCTGGACGCCGACTTACGGATTTACGGACTTGGTCCGGGAAATGGTGCAGTCAGAATTGGCGGCCCTCTCGACGCCTCGTGGCGAGTTGGAGGTGGTATGCGCGGGCGCGGCGTGATTGTCCTTGCATTCTTAGGCCTCTTAGCGGTGGCCGCCGTGGCGAACGACGATCAGGGCAGCGTCACCATCGGTGCGCTCGTGGAACGCCTTCGGGTGAATCCCGGCGATCCCGTCGTGATGCGTTCGCTAGGGTGGGCGCTGCTGGAATATCGCCACAACGCCGCCGCAGCTTTCCCTCTCCTAGTGCGCGCCGTCGAGGGCGATCCCGCCGATCTGCGCGGCCATAAGTTGCTGGCACTAGCCTCCGTCGGCACCGGGCGCATCCATCGCGCCATCGCCGAATTCGAGTTGGTCCTGAGACAGGACCCCACCGACGTCTGGATGTGGGTCAACCTCGGCGACGCTCTCATGGCAGAGAACCATTTCTCTGGCGCCCGTCAGGCCTACGTGCGGGCTCTTCAACTGCAGCCAGATTACCCGCCCGCGATTCGAGCTCTTCGCGTGTGGGCTGACCTTAGAGCGCCGCAGGTTTCGCTTAGCGAACAGAGTTTTACGAGCTCCGGCGGCTTCACCGTAGATGCCACCACCATCGCCCTCCATTCAGGGTTTGGCGATGCAGGGCAGTTCACTCTGGCCGCCTCCAGCGGCGCCTTCCTACAGAACGGAGCGCGATTGCTACGCGATGAGCTGAGGGCGGAACTCGACATTTCAGCATCTCCGACGGTTGGACTGCGCTTTCAAACGTTGGCCACCGACGACCGCGCCACTGGCCAGCAGGTAGGGGGCGGCATCGGTGCGGTTTGGTCGCGGGCGGTGGGCGTCTTGAGTTTTTCGGCCCAAGCTCGAACCCCTGTCTTCCCCGACAGCTTCCGCGGGGCCCTGCTCGGTATCGTTACCAATCAGCTTAGCGTGGGGATGGACCAATCCGTCCATCGTTCCCTGTCCGTTCAGGCCATTGCCGAGTACGGCGAATACAGCGATCGCAACCGGAGGCAATACGTTCTAGCCCAGCTCTCGCAGCGGTTGCCGGGACGCACCAAAGCCTTCGCCCGGCTGCGCTATGAACGTCTCGCCTTTCCCGCGCGTAGCACGGCCTATTTCAGCCCGACGCTGTTCGAAATCATACGGCCCCAGGCTGATTTCCGTTGGCCCGCCGCGCGGCGGATCGCGTTCGACGCGCAAGCGGCGCTGCTGTTTCTGCCGCGGGATTTCCGCGTCGGAAGAAGTCTGGCATGGGGTGCACGGATTCAGACCACACACATTACTCTCCGGGCATCTGGCACGGACGATTTCGTCCCAGCAACGAAGGCGTGGTCCGGTCGCGGCCTTCGTATCGAGGGCACATGGACATTCTGAAGCCCCACGACATCTACGAATGGCGCGTCCCGCGGAGCCCGATGCAGTCCAGCGTCAGAATGCTTCTGCATTGTTGCGCGATTGTCGCTGTGTACAACCTGACATTTCCGGGGCATCACCGCTGGATCTGGCTCTTCACTGTGACTTACTACTGGTTCTTCTATGCGCGCATGATCCGGTTTGCGCTATGGACTTCCGAAACTCTGGGCATCATTCACCGCGCCTCTGCCAGTTCTCCGACAGCTCAGCTGCGGCGACTGGCCGAGCCCGGCGACTGGCCGGAGTTTGTCGTCCTCGTGCCAGCCTTTGGCGCCGGCCGTTGCATTCAAACTGTCGCCACGATCCTCGTCGAGCAGGATTATCCCCGAGTTCGCTGGAGAGGCGTGTTAGTTTCCGATGACTCGGAAGACAAAGCTGCTGTCGAGCGCTCTCGCGCCGCGGCAACCGACATCCAGGAAGGCATACGCGCGCAAGCGCCGCCCGAATCCTTGCCGGTGTCCGAAGCCGCTCTGGTGCTGTACCTCTCCGATCGGGCGCCGGCCACCTCGCTCGACTACGTGAGGCTATTCGGCCTGCCGCCTCGGAAGGCCGCCGAAGCATGGGCTGATCTTCTCACCCTGCTCGTCGCACGCGGCATCGCGCCGGGCGCCGATGTGCCGGGGAGCGCCCGGAACCTGTTGGCAGAATTGATGGAGCGGACCGCTCGCTCCAACGCCAAATCTGCGGCCGACATTTCTGCCATGATGGGCATTCGGCGGCATTCGGTTTCCCTCGCCATGAAAGAGCAGATCTGGACCACCCCCCGGACGCCACGGGACCTTGCTGGCGCGCTCGAAACGGCCGTCCGCGGCGGGTCCCGCGATGCCCTGACTGGGCTGCGGGCCCGCCTGCTCAGCGCTGGAGGCTGGGACCGCATTGCCGCCGCCTACTCGGAGGCCAACCCATCCACTAGCGACGCGATCGAAGACATTCTGGCCCGGCTCGACAGTCCACACCTGATTCACTGTCGGCGTCCGTCTGGCAAGCGCAACAAAGCCTCGGCCCTGAATTTCGGTCTGGATCAGGCGGCCAAGCGTGGATGGCTGCACCGAAACACCCACATCATGGTATTGGATAGCGACTCGTTTCTCCCCACCAATGCTCTGGCGCTGAGCGCGATGGAGATTGTGCGAGACCCCGAGGCGAATGTGATCCGCCAATTGCTGCCGGTCACCTCCACCAATTTCAACGGTCGAAACTGGTTCGTGCAGACGATCATCGCTGCTGACAGTATGGCGTCCCCGGGCCGATGGGCCGCCAACGTACGCACTCAGACACGCTCAGATCTCACCGCGGGGTCCGGCGTCGTGATTCCGGCGCTGTTCCTGAATTACCTCATTGAGACTTACGGCGAGGCTTGGGACTCCGGCATCATTTGCGAAGACGCGCGCATGATCATCAGCCACTACGCCATCCTGGATGGCGTCACCAAACTGACTAAGATGGTGCCAGCCTTTGTGCTGGAGGGCGCCCCCGAACAGAAACGGGTCTGGCCGACTTATGTGGCTTTTTGGCGGCAGCGGGTGAGATGGGCGCTCGGAGGAATGGATGAATTCGTCTCCCTGATGCAAGTCCCTGTGCGGCGGCTGCTGGTCCGCAGTTACGACTTTACCCCTATACTGGCCGGGCCGTGGCTCGTGCTGACCGCCGAACTTCGCAAGCTGCGGCTTCTCGTCTCCTGGCTGAAGGAGCACGTGTGGTGGAGCGGTATATCGCTTGCTCCGCTGTTGTGGCTGGCTGCGGAAAGCTTCTGCGGCGTGCCACGTCGGCCGGCTCGCGTGCTCGGGTATCTCTGCTTGTTCCTGGTTCCTGGTTTGTTGTTGCAATGTCTGTTCAAGCGCCACGTAGCACCGCTCATTCCGGGTGGTGTCTCGCGATGGCAACTCTTGGAACTGCTCTTTGCCCTGGTGTGCATGTCGGTTCCATTCATCCTGCCCGTGGTCTTCGCCCAACTGGTCTGTCTTACCGGACAGCGCGGCCGGCTTGCCGGGTGGAATCCCGCCACACCGAAGCCTGGATCCCAATTCGCCATGGGCAGAAAATCTGAAACTCACCAAACACTGCTGGTCACAGATTCAGGAAAGGAGCCATCAAAATGAGGATTGCAGTTACAGGGGGCGCCGGGTTCATCGGCTGCAACGCGGCGCGCTACCTTCAGGCCGCCGGCCACTCAGTGGTTGCGATCGACAATCTCGCGCTCGGAGTAGCCACCAACCTTCCGCCGGAGATCCCGTTGGTTACCGGCAATGCCGAGTCGCGACTCGTGTGGGATCGGACGCCGGAGGTGGATCTGGTTGTTCATCTGGCAGGGGCCTCTTCTACGCCGATGTTCGACACCGACCTAGCGGGCGCTTTCGCCAACAACGTCATGGGGTTCATGGGAGTTCTGGAAGTGGCCCGCGCCCGCCGAATTCCCCGCGTGATCTACGCATCGACCTCTCTGATCTATGGCAACGTGACTCCACCGTTATCCGAGTCCGGCCCGGTCGAGAATCTCAATTTCTATTCCGTGTCGAAGTACTGTATGGAGCAGATCGCCGCGATGTATCAGCTGGAGTTCGGCATGGAATGCGTCGGGCTGCGGTTCATGAGCGTATACGGCCCGCGGGAGAAGCACAAAGGCCGCATGGCCAATCTAGTGTCGCAGTTCATCTGGGACATCAACGCTGGCCGCCACCCGGTGATATACGGTGATGGCCGCCAGACCCGAGATTTCACCGCCGTGTGGGATGTCGCGGAAATAATTCGCTTGATTGCGGAGTGCCCCCGTGGGCTCGGTGCCGCAGTGTTCAATGTCGGCAGCGGCGTGGCCACGTCGCTGAATCAACTCGTCGCCATGCTTTCGCAGGTCATGGGTGTGCCTGTCGAACCGTGTTACGTTTGCGTCCCGCCCGAGCGTCGCGCATACAACCTCCGGCAGCAGGCCTCTCTAGAACTGGCCGCCCGCGAGCTCGGTTACAGGCCTAGTGTGTCTCTCGATGCGGGGATTCGCGAAATTCTTAGCCAACAGTCTGAACCTCTGCTGACGGGCAGTTCGCTGACTGCCCGAACCGGGCTCGTCCGCTGTTGAAGTTCAAGTGCTGCACCTGATCGCGTTAGGATCGACCGCGCGGCATACGCCTGGACTTTTCTTGAGAGTGATCCTGAGTATGAAGGCGTTCACGAAGCGACTCAAGCGACTGGAATCACCACAAGCTATTGCGATCGTAACGGTCTGACTGTCTGACTTGCGCGCCATTATTGGAGGCGCGCTTTACGCGCGATGGGAGGGCATCGTGGCCCACCAGCAGCGTAGCTGCGAAAACTTACTCTAGCGTATTGTGCGCAGAAGCACCACTTGATGTGGCCCACGGAGGTTCCAATGAGGATCAGTCTAACAGTAGGTTTCAGCACGTTCGTAAGGCGCCCATTGTTCGCATTTTGGAATGCCAAGATGGGAATCCCCGGCGAGAGTGGTGCCAATTTGTCCGTTGGGCAACGGAAGGATTTCCTTGAACGCCCCACCCGGTGCGAGTGCGGTCGCCTTTCAATTTCACGGCTGGCGAAGTGCCGGTCCCTAATCACCACGATCCGCGCGAGCGCACTGCTGACGCTTGTGGCGGGTTTCCTCTGTCCTGCTTACTCCCAAAGCCCAATCATCTTTGACTATCCGGGCGCGACTGGTAACCCCGCGTATGGATTCGTCGGAACATCCCTATACGGAATCAACAACAATGGAGAAATTGTGGGTGCCTACTACGATTCCGAGAACAACGAACATGGTTTCTCTTACGAAGGAGGCGGATTTTCACCACCCATCAACGCCGGCGGCGCCTGGACAAACGCCGTGGGAGTAAGCGACCGCGGTGTTATCGTGGGTTCCACCTATACTAACCCACGGTATACGTATGACGCGATCGGATATGTGGACAACGGAGGCACGATTACGGGGTTCGGTTATCCTAATACCGAAATTGGGGGCATCAGTAGCAATGGGACCTACATTGTTGGATACAATTTCATTGCCAGCACTATTACTTACCAGGCGTTCCTCTATAGCGGAGGGGCAGCCACGACCTTGCAAGATCCAAGCTTCACTAGTATTAGGGCGTTGGGCGTTAACAATCGCGCACAAGTTGTGGGTCAGGTGAGTAACAGTGGAACAGGTTCCGCCAGTCATGGATTTTTATACAAGGACGGTGCTTTCACTCTTCTCGACTACCCGGGCGCAAGCAGCACCACTGCCGAGGGAATCAACGACAGTGGAGTGATCGTTGGTTCGTATTCGAATACTACTGGCTACCACGCCTTCCTGTACAATGCCGGCAGGTTCACTTCCTTCGACATTCCAGGCGCGTCGTGGACCGTGGCCACCGGAATCAACAATATCGGGGAGGTCGTCGGGTATTGCCTAGATGCGCAGAATAGATTTCACGGGCTCCTGTACCCCACTGGCCCTCAAGGCTACGTCAACCCTAAGTATCTTATTATGGGGGTTACCTATGCCCCGCCCGGCGGCAGCGCCTCCAGCGTTTCCTACATGAACCAAAATGTTGTCGGCAACACGTCTACGATCACGAACTCCTTCACGAATAGCGTCAACGTAAGCGTCAGCATTTCAGGGGGAGGTGAATTTCCAGGCGTTGTTAAAGGGAAGGTGACCGAAACCTTGAGCGGTGGCTGGACGCAAAAGACGACAACCTCGAACTCGGTCACTGTGAACAAAACGAACTCTACAACGTTCAAGACACCGGGAGTGCCGAATGTTTACAGCCCGGTTAATCACGACTACGACATAATTTGGATCTGGTTAAATCCTGCAAGCATTTTCACAGTTCCCAATAGCAATACGGGTGGCCCCATCGTCTGGAACGGATACGGCTATGACCTTAACGATCCCCTGCAAGACATAGACGTCTGGCCCATCTATGTGGGCTACCTGAACGGCGACTTCGGGCCGCTCAGCTCTCAGGACGCGAACGCTCTGTCGCGTACCTGGGTCACAACGCAGACATTTGGACCCGGGCAAGGTCCGGGAATCACAAGCTCAGACTTCCCCAATATCCTGAAAGCGGACCCGTTCGCCTACAACCCGTACGACGCCAACTCTGGATATATTCTGACCTTGGCCCCAGGAACCACCCCGGCGGCCAGCACGGACGGTCGGTTCACAGCATCCAGTCCCAACAACGCGACTCCAGAGTCCATACCGTACGCACAGGCCCCGTTGAACAGTACCCAAGGCATACAGGATACATATCAAAGTATCTATTCGACCACGACCACCGCAACGAATACATCAGACGTTTCCTACACCGTCGGGTTCGGCTATGATGAGAACCTTGAAAGCGGTTTCCTTAATGTAATGGGTGTGGGCGAAGAACTTAAGCTTAACTGGAACCTGACCTGGGAGAATATTTCTCAGACTTCAAATACCAACACAAACACTCAGACTGACACGGCCGTAATCACGGGTCCTCCCTGTCCCGCAGCGACAGCGCCCTGCAATCCGGAGTACACAGAGCCGCACGAATTTGCCGTCTATCAGGATAATCTCTACGGCACCTTCATGTTGTGGCCCAATCCGTATTTCAGCATCACGGGAGTGGCGCCCACCAAAGGTACGGTTGCAATCGGCAGCGCAGCCAACTACACAATCTTGACGCAGGCAAACGCTGGTTACAGCGGCACGTCAATAAGCTTCAACGTGGCTGGATTGCCTGCTGGCGCGAGCTTTAACTCGGGGGCAGCCGAACTCGGAAATCCGTTTTCGCTCGTTGTCACAACCGCCTCCACAACTCCTAGTGGGACTTTCCCGCTCACCATCACCGCTTCGGACGGGGCGCTGAGTTATATCGCCTATGCCACTCTGGTTGTGCTCCCGCCGACGACAACCTCACTTGTCTCTTCGCTCAATCCCTCCAACTTCGGGCAAGCCGTGAGTTTCACTGCGACGGTAATGGCGACCGGCTCCAAGACGCCAACGGGCACAGTTACTTTCAACGATGGCTCCTTGGTGCTTGGCACGAGCGTGCTCGACAGCTCCGGTATGGCGACCTACACGGCATCGAGCTTGGCTGTCGGGCAGCACTCGATTACTGCTGTTTACGGTGGCGACGCGAACAACGCGGGCAGCACCTCGGCAGTTCTGAATGAGTCGGTGAACACTGGTGACTTCTCGCTGTCTTCAACGCCATCCAGTGCAACTGTATCTGCCGGGACTCCCGCGCCCTTTACCGTAACAATCACGCCGCAAGGCTCTTTTAGCAACTCAATCACCCTTTCATGCTCCGGGTTGCCTATGCTCGCTGGCTGCACGTTTAGCCCTAGCACAGTCACGCCAAATGCCAATACGACAACCAGTAAACTGAGTGTTAGTACTGTGGCAGAGGCAGCGTCCCTGGGGCCACCCGCGTTTGGTCATCGGTCAAGTCCGCTGTACACAATCTGTCTGGCCCTACCCGCCCTGCTGCTGGGCGCGGTACGGCTGGCGACGCCTAAGAGCAGAAGGCTGCTGAACTACGCCCTCATGTGCCTGCTAGCGGGCGTTTGTTTGTCACAGGTTGCATGCGGTCGCGGGAGCAGCGGAGGAAGTGGTAGTACAGGCAGGACTCCCATCGGCACGTACACCATCACGGTCACTGGCGCAGCGGGTTCCACCCAGCACACGACGACGGTGACGCTTACTGTTCAGTGAGGCATCACTGCGAAAGAAGTCGCGCGCAGAGTGTTGCAGACCGCTAAGCAAAAGCAGATGAAGCCATGGGGCTGAAATTGGGGGTTGTGCACCCGTATCCTCGATGACAGCTACACCTGTGGATTGATCCGGGAAGTCGGTGTGTATTGCCAGAGGCAGTCCAGCCGGTTTCATGGCAGCGAAAGTGTGTCGACAACAGATATTCCTCGAAGTCTCGGAATTGTCGACTGCGTGCGACCCAAAGATCGCCTGAGCGCAGCGCAAGGGGTCCTCCCGTTTGCGGAACAGGCGAGTTTCCTTTTCCCTCGGCGCTCTCGACCGGATCAGGCTGGACATTTTCGAAAGGATCGTTGTCGAGCTGTACTTAGAGCCGGAATGGACGTGGCCTGTTGTTCCGAGGTCGGAACCCCTGCTACCTCGATGACGTGTGCTAAAACTAACAAGGTGTCATTTTTCTTGACAGACCAGGCGGAGCGCGTTACCCTCGGTTCGGATGGTCGATTACGCACCATTCGGCAGGCTCTTTGACAATCGTTCCTTCGGCAGATCAGCTTTCCACGAATGAGTCGCTTGCCATCTGGCAAGCGACGTAATGCGGTGAGCGTTTGTGATGCTCACGGCGACGGTGATGTTAAAACCGTCAGTTCCGACGCTGCTCCTGTGTAGTCTCTCTGCAGGTGGGCCGCCACAGTGCGCAGTTGTTGGTCGTATGTTGCTAGTCTTTGCGGCACACGTTGGATGAGTTTTCCGGTTCGAGACATTCCTTCTCGGGAGCTGCTTCTGCGGCACCGGCAACTGCCGGAGGAGGAACAAATGCAGGATAAGAACCTGAAGTTTTGCATGGACCAGCTTCGGTCTTTGCAGAATCGAGATGGACTCGAACCGGAACTGAGAAGCAAGTTAGAGAGAGCAATGGAGGAACTCAGGCGGCTTTGGCGAAAGCCAAACCCGTGCCGAAGGGATGTTTATCGGGCGGTAAGGCGGGTCGCTGAAGCGATTCTGACAACCTTCAAGAAATGACGCTGCTCTAATTGTCTAGTTCAAGGAAAACTCATATCCAAGATCTTCTGGAGAACAGATGGATTATTCAAAGGCGATTCGCATTGCCCGATCCCTAGCCGACATGCCTCAAAAGGAGCTCGCAAGACGAATCTCGATTGATCCCAGCTTGATCTCGATGATCGAGAGTGGAAAGCGAAAGCCGACAAGGGATGTCCTCGAAAGAATCGCCGAGGCTCTGGGTATGCCGTTCCACCTTCTCGCTCTGCTGGCGACGGAGGCGGAGGATGTAGGTTCTAACGATTCCGAGTCTCTCCACCGACTCGCGGTGGGGTTGGGCAAGTTGCTCCTAAGGGGGGGAGCATGCTTCAGGAAAAAGCAGGACCACCGGCTCAAGTCGCGAAGCTGAACATTCGTTGCGTAAACGGCCTAGCAGATCTGCTGCGGATCCCCGGAGAAAGACTGCTTAAACTATCGGCGTCCCCCAATGCAAGTTACAATCCATTTGACCACATTAGACCGCTGCGCCCATTTCAGAAGAAGCCAGGCTCCAAACCGCGACAGATCGATAATCCTCTCGACGACCTGAGCTGGGCGCAAAAACGGATCAATCGACGCCTGCTCGCTCCCATCTGTTTCCCGGAACACATTTTTGGAGCCGTACGTGAGCGCAGTGTACTCGACAATGCCGAGCACCATCACGGTACGTCGCTTCTAGTCACAATAGATGTAAAGCAGTGCTTTCCGAGCATCACAAACAAGCGAGTCTACTCTATCTGGAGTGATCTGCTTGGATGCGCTCCGCCAGTAGCAGCACTTCTCACCAGACTCACCACCTTTGAACGCTACCTGCCACAAGGTGCCGCTACCAGCCCCCTGCTGGCGAACCTATACATCTGGATGATCGACGAACCGATCAGGCAGGCATGTAAGCAATTAGGTGTCGTCTACTCCACCTGGATCGACGATTTGGCATTCTCAGGACAGCGAGCTAGGGACCTCATTCAAATAGCGGCCGACACCCTCAGAATTAACGGGCTAAGAATCTCAAGAAACAAGATTCACATTATGGGCCCACGCACAACAAAGATGATTACTGGCACCCGGCTCGGAGCAGATGCAATTCGTGCTCCCAGTGAAAAGCTGTCGCGTATTCGTTCGGGAATCTTCAAATTCGAATTGGGGCTTGTCAGCCCCGACGAAACCGAAAGATACATCAAGGGCATCGTTGCGCAACTCAGATTTGTCCATCAACTGTGCCCGAAAGATGCCGTCCAGTACGCCCGAAAGCTTCGGAATGCTGTCAGAGGCCGATTCTTGTCAGCGCCCGACAAAAAGTTTCTGGCAATAGTCGCTTCGTGACTTGAGAGATCGTGCGGCGCACGGCGGCGAGTTGGAGCAGATTCAGTTTCTGCTGGGTCATGAGTCGATACTGACGACGGAGAGATACCTCGGGTCGGAGCAGGACTTAAAGAATGCGGTCAACGACGCGCTGGTGTTT
>Ga0209698_10002227_pt1 | contig 22051 bp, 13 predicted proteins | sample LitLauG_LLR_2012_FD_187203 | JGI IMG/M metagenome (GOLD analysis project Ga0209698, IMG submission 187203) | Freshwater sediment microbial communities from Pennsylvania, USA - Little Laurel Run_MetaG_LLR_2012 (SPAdes) (version 2) | ecosystem: Environmental > Aquatic > Freshwater > Creek >...
CGGCGCGAAGGGCCGCCATGGCACCCCGGGTCCTGATCAGCGACGCGCTGTCGCAGCGCGCGCTCGACCTGTTCGCCGAGCGCGGCGTGGCGGTCGAGCAGCGCGTCGGGCTGCGGCCCGAGGAGCTGCGCGGCATCATCGGCGAGTTCGACGGACTGGCGATCCGCTCGGCGACCAAGGTCGGCCCGGCCCTGCTGAGCGCGGCAACCCGCCTGCGCGTCATCGGCCGGGCCGGCATCGGCGTCGACAATGTCGACGTGGCCGGCGCGACGGCGCGCGGCATCGTCGTCATGAACACGCCGTTCGGCAATTCGATCACCACCGCCGAGCACGCGATCGCCATGATGTTCGCCCTGGCCCGCGAGATCCCGGCGGCGAGCGCCTCGACCCGCGCCGGCAAGTGGGAGAAGGCGCGCTTCATGGGCGTCGAGCTCACCGGCAAGACGCTGGGGGTGATCGGCTGCGGCAACGTCGGCGCGATCGTGGTCGACCGCGCCCTGGGCCTGAAGATGCGGGTCATCGCCAGCGATCCCTTCCTCACCCCGGAGCGGGCCCGGGCGCTGGGCACCGAGAAGGTCGAGCTCGACGAGCTCTTCGCCCGCGCCGATTTCATCACCCTGCACACGCCGCTCACCGCGCAGACGCGCGGCGTGCTCGACGCGGCGGCGCTGGCGCGCTGCAAGCGCGGCGTGCGCATCGTCAATTGCGCGCGCGGCGGCCTGATCGACGAAGGCGCGCTGCTCGTTGCCCTGCGCGCCGGCCAGGTGGCCGGCGCGGCGCTCGACGTCTATGCCGAGGAGCCGGCGCGGGACCATCCGCTGTTCGCGCTCGACAACGTGGTGTGCACGCCGCACCTGGGCGCCAGCACGACCGAGGCCCAGGAGAACGTTGCCCTGCAGATCGCGGCGCAGATGAGCGACTTCCTGCTGAGCGGCGCGATCAGCCATGCGCTGAACATGCCGGCGGTTTCGGCCGAGGACGCGCCGCGCCTGCGCCCCTACCTGGCGCTGGCCGACCAGCTGGGCAGCTTCGTCGGCCAGATCACGCCGGGCGGCCTGCTGGGCGTGGCGATCGCCTACGAGGGCCATGTCGCCGAGCTCAACACCCGGCCGCTGACCCATGCCGCGCTGGCCGGTCTGCTGCGGCCTTCCTCGGCCTACGTGAACGCCGTGAACGCGCCGATGGTCGCGCGCGACCGCGGCATCGACGTGGCCGAAACGCGGCGCGAGACGCAGGGCGAATACCACACGCGCATGGACCTCACGGTGACCACGCCGTCCGGAACGATCCACCTGGGCGGCACGCTGTTCAGCGGCAAGCCGCGCCTGATCGAAATCGACGGCGTGGCCCTCGAGTCGGAGCTGACGCCCTGCATGCTCTTCGTGCGCAACAAGGACGCGCCCGGCTTCATCGGCAAGCTGGGCTCGGCGCTCGGCCAGGCCGGCGTGAACATCGCCAACTTCAATCTCGGCCGGGTGCGGCCCGGCGCCGACGCAGTGTGCCTGGTCGCGGTGGACGAGGAGATCCCGGCCGCCCTGCTGCAGCAGATCGAACGGCTGCCGGGCGTGGTCGGCGTGGTCCCCTTGCGCTTCTAGCGCCGGCCGGCCGGGCTGCGCGCCTAGCGCGGCGAGCGGGCCGGGCCGGTACCCCGGCGCGCCGCGGGCGCCGCGGCGCGCGGCGGCGCCGCTGCGGCTCCGGCGGCGCCCGGTCCCAGGAACATGCGCACCAGTTCGTCGGCGATGGCGTCGGGCGTCAGGCGGCCCGGCCGGTACCAGACCTGCGTCCAGTTGATGGCACCGAGCAGCCCCAGGCGCAGCAGGGTGCGGTCGCTGCCCGGCGGCGCCACCGCATCGACCAGTCCGGCAAAGCGCGCCTCGTAGGCACGGCGGTCGCGCATCATGCGCGCATTGAGCGCGCTGCCGGGCGGCGTGAACAGGCGGATGCGCGCGAATCCGGAGAGCGCCGAGCCGGACAGCAGCAACTGCAGGTGGGCGCGGCAGGCGGCGCGCAGGCGCTCGACCGGGTCGGCCGATCGGGCAAGGGCGGCGTCGACCCGGGCGGTGAGCTCCTGGAACGCGGCGTGGTGCACCTGCTCGAACAGATCCTGCTTGGACTTGAAATAGTGGTACATCGAGCCGGGCAGGATGCCGGCGTGCTCGGCGATGACCTTGAGCGCGGCGCCGCGGTAGCCGTGGCGGCTGAACTGGTCGGCGGCCACGGTCAACAGCAGCTCGCGGCGGCCGTAGGGCAGGCCCGTCGAGGCGCTTGCCGAGGCGGCCTTGCCCAGTTGCCGGCGGCGGCGGATGCGCTCGAGGTGGGCGCGCTGGCGCTCGTCGAGCGCCGCCGGCCGGGGCCGGCCCGTGGCGGCGATGGCCTGCACGCGCTGATACAGCGTCTGCAGGCCGTGCCGCTGCCAGATCGAGCGTACGCCGGATGGCGAGATCTGCAGGCCCTCTTCGCGCAGCGCCCGGGCCACCGAGAACTGGCCCCATTCGGGTTGCGTCGCGGCCAGGCGCACGACGCGTTCCTCGATGCCGGGTGCGGCGCTGCGGGCCAATCCGTGGTCCTGGCGGGGCGCCTACGGCCGGACGCAGTCGAAGTTGGCCGCGTCGTTGGTCGCGCCGCTGCCCTTGTAGCGCGCCTGCTTCGGGAAGGCGCACAGCGGCCGCGTGCCTCCGGTGGGAAAGTTCAGCGCCACGCGCGGATCGAACACGCCTCCGGCGGGAAACGGCGAAGCGTTGTTCGTGTTGGCGGCGACGATGCGTTCCGGCGCGATGCCCTTCTCGACCCAGTCGGTGATGGCGTTGAGCGCATTGACGCCGAAGCTGCTGGTGGCCGGCCCGCCGCCGCAATGCGCCATGTTGGGCACCATGAACAGCCGGGCGAATTGCGCCGCGCGATGCTCGCTGCGCTCGAGCAGTTCCTGGTACCAGTTCACGATGTCGACGCCGGAGAAGATGCCGTCGTTGACCGACGAGGTGACGATGAGCTTGCCGCCGTGCCGCTCGAAGGGCCGCAGCTCGGTTGCCACCGCGGCCATGAATTCCATCGAGCTTTCGCGGTAGCCCGGGGCCCGGCGGTAGATGCGGCCGGCGTTCTTGTCGAAGTCAAAGGCGAACATGTAGGCCTCTTGGCCGTTCACGCCGGCTTGCGGCGTGACATCGGGCGGGGTCATGAACACCATGGGCAGCGCACCGGCGCCCAGCGTGAGGTTGAGCGAGTTGTTCACCAGCGGGCCGCTCGCCTGGCCCAGGCCCACGGTCCAGAGCTGGAAGCCGGCGCCGAAGGCGCTGAACGGATCCCAGATGCCGGCATCCCAGTACCAGCCGGTATAGAGCGGTTCGCCGCTCGAGTTCTTCGGGCCTTCGTAGATCTTCTTGATCGCGCCGACCTGCGCCGCGGTCAGGCAGCTGCCGCCGTGCGGCACGTTGCCATGCGCGCCGGTCGGGCTGCAGGTAAAGGCGTCGAGCGCGGGATAGACCCGCGCACTGGTGCAGGCCGGAAAGTTGTCGATGATGCCGTCGACCAGCCCGTCGAGCCCGTCGCAGGCGCTGAGGATGGCCGCCGAGGCCACCGCGACATCCTGCGGCGGCAGGGTGTCGGGAAGGTAGGGCTGGTTGTTGACATCGAAGCGGGTCGCCAGCGGCGCCAGGGCCTGCTCGTTCCAGGCTTCGGCCAGGGCGGCGCGCGGCAGGTCGAAGCCCGGGTTCGCCGAGAGCACGCCGTCGAAGAGATCGGGATGGCGCTGCACCGCGACCATGCCGTCGCGGCCGCCATTGGAACAGCCTGAAAGATAGGAATAATCGGGACCGCTGCCGTAGTAGCGGGCCATGATGGCCTTGGCGACACGGGCGGTCAAGGCGATGCCGTTGTAGCCGTAGTCGATGCGCGCCTGCTCGTCGATGCCGAAGTGCTGGGCGCCGCCGGCCTGCGCGTCGTCGTCGCTCCAGTTGAAGGGCGCCTTGGCCGCGTCTTCGTGGCCGCCGTCGTCGGCGGCCACGACCCAGCCCTGGCTCAGCTCGACTCCGGCGGAACCGGTCGCCGGGCCCAGGGAGCCGTCGGTACCGCCGCCGCCCATCATCTCGAAGCGGCCGTTCCACGCGTCGGGCAGGTTGACCCGAAAGGCGATGCCGTAGGTGTCGTGGTCCGGATCCTGCGCGCTGACCCGCCGGTCGGCGACCCCGGTCACGCTGCAATACGCCGGCATCGTCGCGGTGGCCGCGACTTCGGTGGCACCGAGGATCTGCACCCGCGGCAGCTCGAGCGCGGCGAGCCCGGCGCAGTCGCCGGCTGGCGCCGCGGCCAGCGCGGCCCAGGGCAGCGCCAGCAGGGCGAACCCGGCCAGGGCCGTCCGCGGCAGATGGCGCGACGCGCGCGGCGCGCATTTTCTTGCGTTCCCAATCATGTCGGTCTCCTTGTCAGGTCGCGCCGGGTCTTGGTTGTCGCGGCCGTCGGTTGTTGCGGCCGTCGGCCGGGCCAGCGTCGCAGCGAGCGTAGGAGGGCCAATTCGCTTTGTCAAACATGTGTTCGACAAGGTTTTGCTGCACTGCGTCCGCCGGCGCGATCCGTGCTCGCGGTTCTTCGATGGTGGCGGTCGCTCAACGGGTGCCGGCGTCGAACCGCGACAGTCGCTGCGCACGACGCACCGCCCGTTACGCGTCACGGTGCGGCGGCGAATCGGATACAGGGTAGGGCGAAGGTCTGAGGGCTAGTGCGTAAGGCGGGTTGACCCGTGCGGCACAGCACATCGAGAATGTCCATGTCGATCCGGATCCACGGCGCCGCCGGCCGGGTCGGCCCACCTGGAGACGAAGTCGATGACGACCCCGATGCTGGCCAAGCTGCAGTTCGCGTCCTTCCCGGTGGTCCTGCCCGGTGCGGCGGCCGCGCGCACGGTCTACGTCAATCCCGACGCGCCGGCCACGCTGGCGATGAGCGACTTCCGTTCCGCGCCCCTGGTCACGACGCGCTGCGACACGCCGATCGGCGCTGCGCTCGACCAGATGAAGCATTCGGGCGCCCGCTTCGCCTTCGTGGTCGACCGCGACCAGCGCCTGCTCGGCTCGGTAACCTCCTACGATATCCAGGGCGAGCGGCCGATGCAGCACATGCTGTCGGTCGGCTGCACCGAGTCGACCTGCGCCTGGGGCGACGTGCAGGTGGAAAACATCATGGAGCCGCTGGCCAACTGGCGCGTGCTCGAACTCGCCCATGCCGTGCGCATGACGGTCGCCGAAATGGCCCAGCTGCTGGCCGAATCGGGCCAGCGCTATCTCGTGGTGGTCGAGCCGGCCATCGACGGCCGCACGCGGCAGATCCGCGGCCTGTTCTCGGCGGCGCGCGTGCAGGCGCTGCTGGGCGACAGCGGCTGGTCGCCGACGATCTCCCGCGGCATGACCTCGGTGATGCTGCGCGGGCGCGCGGCGAACGAGCCGACCACCAGCAGCGTCGCTTGACCAGCGGTTCGGGCGGGCCCGCGGCGCGCGATCGCCGGGCGCCGCGCCCGGGCAGCGCTCAGGATCCGCGACGCTGCGCCCGGACGCCCTTGCGCGGCCACAGCAGCAAGGCGCCGCCCAGCGCCAGGACGAACACCCCGGCCAGCGCCCCGTACCGCACATAGACCAGGCTCGAATACAGCATGTACAGGCAGGAGCCGAAGAACACCAGCGGCGTCAGCGGATAACCGGGCACCAGGAAGGGCCGCGGCACGTCGGGATGGCGGATGCGCAGCACGATCACGGCCAGCGCGCTCAACGACAGGAAGAACCAGTACACCGGCGTGAGGTAGTCGACCATGGTCGAGAAACCCTGCGGCGTCAGGCTGCCCAGGCCGATCTGCGCCAGCGCCACCACGCCCATCGCGATCATGGCCTGGGCCGGAGTTCCGCGCGCCGCGTCCCAGCGGCCCAGTCGCGTCGCCTCGGACCAGTCGCGCGCCGCCGCGTAGGTCGTGCGCGCGCCGACGATGAGCAGCGCGTTCATCACGGAGATGGCCGCGGTGGCCACGGTGCAGACCATGAGGATCTCGCCGGGCCGGCCGAAGGCCGCCCGCATGACCTCGGCCGCCGGCGCCTGGCTGTGCGCCAGGCCCTCGATGCCGAGCACGCTCACGTAGCCCCAGTTCGCGCCCAGGTAGAGCAAGGCGACGATCGCCAGGCCGCCGACCAGGGCGAGCACGATGCCGCGGCGCTCGTCGCGCATCTCGGCCGACAGCGTCGCCGCGTCGCTCCAGCCGCCGTAGGCCAGCAGCACGAAGATCATGGCGGTGCCGAACGCGGCCGGATCGACCGCCGCCGCGGCGCCGGCGTCGATCGGCGTCGCCGGTGCGATGCCATGCCACACCTGCCACGCGCCGCCCAGGAAGACGCAACCCAGCCCGAAGATGACGAGCGACATGAGCCCGACCTGCGTGCCGACACCGAGCTGGATGCCGCGCAGGTTGACCACGATCAGGGTGACCACGGCGATGACCCCGAACACCGGGCTGGTCCAGTGGCCGAAGTTGAGCAGGGACGAGAGGTAGTCGCCGAAGACGAAGGCGAGCAGCGCCATCGATCCGGTGTGGATGACCGAGAAGCGCGACCAGGCGAACAGCAGCGCGAGCCGCTTGCCATAGGCGCGCGCCAGGAAGGCGTAGTCGCCGCCGGCATGCGGGAACGCCGCGGCCATCTCGGCGAAGCACAGCGCGCCGACCAGCGACAGGCCGGCGCCCAGCAGCCATGCGGCAAACAGCTGCACGGCGCCATGCACGTTGGCGGCGACGTTGGGCGATGCGCGGAAGATGCCCGCGCCGATCACCGTGCCGACGCACACCGCCATGGCATGGCGCACATCGAGCAGGCGCCGCGGCGCCGCGTCGGCCTCCGGCACGCCGTCCGGGCCGTTCAAGGGCAAGGCCCGCCCGGCCAGCGCCTCAGCCGACCCATCGCGCGACCGTCAATGCAGCTCATAGCGGGCGCGCAGGTACAGGTAGCGCCCGTTGAAGCCGATCGGCGAAAGGAAGTCGTAGGGCAGGTTGCCGCCGAAGTTGATGCTCGAATTCGATGGCGTGGGATAGCGATCGGTCACGTTCTGCGCGCCCAGGGCAAGGGCCAGATCGCGGGTGGCGTGGACCTCGGCCTCGAGGTCCAGCTGCACCGTCGCGCCGTAGGTCTGGGTGGGCGTCACGCCGCCACCGAAATCGAACACCCGGGTCACTTCGCCGGTGCGCGTGACCCGCGCCAGCAGGCCCAGCGCATGGTCGCCGCTGCCGTTCCAGCCGGCGCTCACCACGTCGCGCCGCTTCGGGATGGCCGTCGTGATGGCGTTCTGCGCCTGCAGGCCGAACAGCAGGCCGGCGCCCAGGGCGCTGACCTGCGGCGGCTGCGCATGGATGTCGCGGATCGAGTTGCTGGCCCACATCGACGCATCGGACAGACGCAAGCGGCCGCCGAGCAGGCCGGTGGTCCAGCCGGCGACCAGCTCCGCGCCGCGCGTCTCGGTATCGACCGCATTGGTGAAGAACTGGACATTGTTGTTCGGGCTGGGCGTGAGCTCCTGCGACAGGGCGAGCCGGTCGTTGATATCGATGCGGAACAGGTCGGCGCTGAGCTGGATCGAGGGCAAGGGCTGCGCGGTCAGGCCCAGGCTGAGATTGTGCGAGCGCTCGGGCTTGAGCGGCTGGGCACCGAGCGACCGGGCGACCGGATTGGCCACCGGCAGGATGTGCACCGTTCCCAGGCCGCCGCCCGGCGCGAACAGCGTCGGCGCATAGGCCCCGGCAACCTGGGCCAGCGCCGGGGCGCGGAAGTTGTTGGAGAACGCGCCGCGCAGCCCCCAGTTGGGCGCGAATTCCCAGCGCGCGCTCAGCTTGCCGGTGGTGGCCGATCCGGCGTCGCCGTAGTGGTCGAAGCGCGCCGCGGCGTCGGCGAACAGGCTGGGCAGCACGTTCCCGGAGAGATCGGCATAGGCGCCGGCGATGTAGCGCGAGGTGTCTGCGGTGTCGGCGGGATCGAGTCCGGCGTCGCCCTGCGAGCCGCTGGCGGCCAGGCAGTTGCTGCTGGGCGTGGGATTGGGGCACTGCGCGTTGGGCGAACCGTAGGGTCCCTGGGCATACGAGGCGGCGTCGCCGGCCCGGGTCTCGTAGCTTTCGCGGCGCAGCTCGGCGCCCGCCGCCAGCGTGAGCGGCGTCGCCGGCCCGAGCCAGGCGACCTCGCTGCTGACGTCGTAGTTGGCCGTGGTCTGGCTGAAGCGGAAGCCGCCCAGGTCGAAGGTGGTCGGGCTGGCCGTGCCGAGCGAGGCGTTGAGCGAGTTCTCCAGGCCATAGCGGAAAGCGTTGTAGCCGAAGGTCAGGCTGGCGTCGTACTTCCAGGTGCCGGCCAGCGGGCCGCGAAACCCGCCGCTGAGGTGCCAGTCTTCGTTGGTCCCGGTGCTGCGCGGCAGGAAGCCGTTGGGATAGATGGCCGGGTTGTACAGCGCGTAGTTGCTCGAGTCGTAGTTCTCGCGGTAGAACGCATCGCCGGTCGAGACGCGATGGTTGTAGAGCAGCACGCTGTAGCCGGTCGCACCGCCGGAGAGCGCCAGGCTGCTGTCGGCCCACACGTCCAGGTTGCGGATGCGCGCGTCGCCGACGCCGAAGGTGACCGGCGTCTGGCCGGACACGCCGTAGAAGGTGTCGAAGCCGGCACGGTTGGTCGGCTCGTGGCTGGTGGCGTCGACGCCGAAGTGCAGGTAGCCGTCGTCGCCCAGCGGGATGCCGTACTTGCCCTGCAGATTCACGGTCTGGCCGTCGTGCAGGGTTTTCCCGGTCGGCGCGAAATGGGTGTCGAACAGGCCCGCGTGCACCGCCAGCTCGCCGCCCTTCGCGCGGCTGTCGTCGAGAATCACGTTGATCACGCCGGCAATCGCATCGGAGCCGTATTGCGCGCCGGCGCCGTCGCGCAGGACCTCGACCCGCTTGACCGCGTTCACCGGGATCGAGGCGAAGTCGACCGCGACCGCCCCCAGGCCGACCGTCGACTCGACGTTGACCACCGAGGTCGGGTGGACGCGCTTGCCGTTGATCAGCACCAGGATCTGGTCCGGATCGAGCCCGCGCAGCTGCGCCGCGCGCACGTGGTCGGCGCTGCCCGAGTTGGACTGGTCGAGGTAGTTGAAGGACGGCAGCACGGCCTGCAGCGCCTGTCCGAGATCGGCCTCCGGACCGGATGCGGCGCGCAGTTCCTCGGCCGTGATGACGTCCACCGGCGCGGTCGAATTGAGCTCGGTGCGATCATGGGCGTGCGTGCCGGTGACGACCACCGTGTCGAGCGCACCCGGATTGGCCGGGGCGGCGTCCTGCTGCGCCGGCGCCGGCCCGGCCAGGGCCACCAGCAGCGCGCCGATGATCGCCCCGCCCGCCCCCGCTGGCCGCGTCGCGCCGAATCGGCGGGCCACCGCCTTGGCCCACGCCGTCGCGACCGCGAGCGTGCCCCGACGCTGCGTCATACGTCCCCCTCGTGTTGCCGCGCAAACCGCGAAGGATACGCGAGCGTGGGCCGCCGTCCGCGCCGCGGCCGCTGCCGCGCGACCGGACTGTGGCGAATTTGGAACACCACGCCGCACCCTGGGCCGCGCCGACCGCGCCCACGTTTCGTCCACCCTCGCTGCGCCCACCGTGGTTGCGTCCGCCCTCGTTGCGTCCGCCCTCGGTGCCCGCCCTCGTTGTGCCGACCCTCGTTGCGCCCGCCTTCGTCGAGCCCGCTTCCGTTGCGCGCGCCGCGGCGCGCTCAGCCCGGCCCGCCCGCCTTGTGCCGCGCGCGTCCGACCGCCGAGCGGTTGGGCCGCCCGATGCGCCCGCTGATCCAGGCGCCGACTGCGACCAGCGCATCGAGGTCGACCCCGGTGCGCACGCCCGAACCTTCGAAGAGGTAGACGAGGTCCTCGGTCGCCACATTGCCGCTGGCTCCCGGCGCATACGGACAGCCGCCCAGGCCCGCGACCGAGGAATCGAAGGTCCGCAGGCCCAGCCCGTAGGCGGCGTAGGCATTGGCCGCGCCCATGCCGTAGGTATCGTGAAAATGGCCGGCGAGCCGCGCCGCAGGCACGCCTTGCATGACGGCTTCGAGCATCGCGCACACGCCGCCCGGCGTGCCGACGCCGATCGTGTCGCCCAGCGAGATCTCGGCGCAGCCCATCTCGAGCAGGCGGGCGGCCAGCCCGGCCACCGCGGCCGGTGCGACCGGCCCCTCGTACGGACAGGCGATGACGCAGGACAGGTAGCCGCGTACCGGGACGCCGGCCGCCTGCGCCGCGGCCAGCACCGGTTCGAAGCGCCGCAACGATTCGGCGATCGAGCAATTGATGTTGCGCCGGGAGAACGATTCGGAGGCGGCGGCGAACACCGCGACGCGGTCGGCGCCGGCGCCGCGCGCCGCCTCGTAGCCTTGCAGGTTGGGCGTCAGCACCGGCAATAGCACCCCGTCGAGCGGTCCGCCGGCCTGGCGCAATGGCTGCAGCGCGCGCAGCAGCGCCGCGGAGTCGGCCATCTGCGGCACCCACTTGGGCGAGACGAAAGCCCCGGCTTCGATCTCGCGCAGCCCGGCGCCGGCCAGGCGCTCGATGAGTTCGCGCCGGGTCGGCAGGTCGACCGGCAGCGTTTCGTTCTGCAGGCCATCGCGCGGTCCGACCTCGACCAGACGGACCTGCGCGCCGCCGGCACGCCCCGGGAGGTCCGCGCCGCCGCTCATCCGGGCACCACCAGCGCGTCGGCCTCGAAGGCCATGAGCTGCTCGCCCATGGCCACCTGGTCGCCGACGGCGACGAAGAACGAGCGCAGCAGCCCCGCGACCGGCGCGCGCACCGTGTGTTCCATCTTCATCGCCTCGACGATGAGCAGCGGCGTGTCGCGCGCCACCGCGCTGCCGGCCTCGACCAGCAGCGCGACCACCTTGCCCGGCATCGGCGCGAGCACGCTGCCGTGCGCCTCGTCGGTGACGCCGCGGCCGCCGACCACCTGCAGCGCGTCGTGGCATTCGAAGACATCCTGGCGATGGGTCCGTCCGAGCGCTCCGGGCCGGTCGCCGAACACGTGCCAGCGCCCGGCGTGGCGGACCGCCGTCGCGGCCCACACCTGGCCATCGAGCAGGGCAAGCAAGTGGTCGCCTGGTCCGCCGTCCGGTCCGCCGCCCGCGCGCAGCACGGCATGCGTCACCCGGCCCTCGAAATGCAGCCAGCACGAGAGCGCGCCGGCGGCGGCGGCCTCGGCCGGCGGTTCCACGGCCTGCGGGCCCTCGGGCGGCGCGCAATCGACGACGATTTCGCGCACCTCGCGCGCGCCCTGGCTGCCCAGCCAGACCCATTGCACCGTGCGCCGGCCGGCGCGGTTGGCCCGCCAGGCGTCACGCCGCCGCCACGGGCCCGCCGCGTCCGGCAGCGCGCGATCGGCTGCGGCCTCGCGGCGCAGCTCGGCGAGCGCGGCCAGCAGCCAGATCTCGCGCGGCGGTTCGGCCGGCGGGGCGAGCGCGGCGGCGTCGCGCGCCAGCAGATCGGTGTCCAGGTGCGCGGCGGCGAAGGACGGCGCGTCGACCAGGCGCGCCAGGAAGGCCAGGTTGTTGACCACGCCGACGATGCGCGTCCGGGACAGCGCATCGCGCAGGCGCGCCCGGGCCGTGTCGCGGTCGACATCCCACGCGATGAGCTTGCCGATCATCGGGTCGTAATATGGTGTGATCGCGTCGCCCTGCTCGACCCCGGCATCCAGGCGCACGTGCACCGAGGGCTCGGGCGTGCGCAGCCAGGCGATCGTGCCGGTGGCCGGCGTGTAGCCCTGGTCGGCGTCCTCGGCGTAGATGCGGGCCTCGATGGCGTGGCCGTGGATCGCCAGCTGCTCCTGGGTCCGCGGCAGCGCCTCGCCGGCCGCCACCCGCAGCTGCCACTCGACCAGGTCCAGTCCGGTGATCATCTCGGTCACCGGATGCTCGACCTGCAGGCGGGTGTTCATCTCCATGAAGTAGAACGAGTCCTCGCCGCTGGGTGCGATGAATTCGACCGTGCCCGCGCCGACGTAACCGACCGAGCGCGCGACCTGGGTCGCGGCGCGCCCCATGGCGGCGCGGCGCTGCTCCGTCATGCCCGGGGCCGGGGCCTCCTCGAGCACCTTCTGGTGGCGCCGCTGCACCGAGCAGTCGCGCTCGAACAGGTACACCGCGTTGCCGTGCGTGTCGGCGAACACCTGGACCTCGATGTGGCGCGGGCGCAGGATGTATTTCTCCACCAGCACCTGCCCGGAGCCGAAGGCGGCGAGCGCCTCGCGCCGGCAGGCCGCGAGGGCCGCGGCGAAATCGCCGGGCTGGTCGACACGGCGCATGCCCTTGCCGCCGCCGCCGGCGCTGGCCTTGATGAGCACCGGATAGCCGATGCGCGCCGCCTCGGCGGCCAGCAGGCCGTCGGCCTGGTCGTCGCCGTGGTAGCCCGGCGTGAGCGGCACCCCGGCCGACTGCAGCAGGGTCTTGGCGGCGGATTTGGATCCCATGGCGCGGATCGCCGCGGCCGGCGGCCCGACAAAGCGCAAGCCGGCCTGCTCGCAGGCCTGGGCGAAGGCGGCCGATTCGGACAGGAAGCCGTAGCCCGGATGGACCGCCTCGGCACCGCTGGCGCGCGCCGCGGCGACGATGCGCTCGATGTGCAGATAGCTCTCGCGCGCCGGCGCCGGACCGATGGCCAGCGCCTCGTCGGCCAGGCGCACGTGGCGCGCGCCGGCGTCGGCGCTGGAGTACACGGCGACCGTGCGCAGGCCCATGCGGCGCGCCGTGCCGATGATCCGGCAGGCGATCTCGCCGCGATTGGCGATGAGCAGGGTGGAGAACATGCGCCGGCCCGCCGCCTGGGCTACATCCGGAACAGGCCGAAGCGCGTCGGCCCGATCGGTGCGTTGAGCGTGACCTCGAGCGACAGGCCCAGCACGCGGCGGGTCTGCGCCGGATCGACGATGCCGTCGTCCCAGAGCCGGGCCGTGGCGTACAACGGATTGCCCTGCTCCTCGTACTGGGCGCGGATCGGCGCCTTGAAAGCCTCTTCCTCGGCCGCGCCGAAGGGCGCACCGCGCGCCTCGAGCGCCTCCTTGCGCACGGTGGCCAGGACGCTGGCGGCCTGCTCGCCACCCATCACGGAGATCCGGCTGTTGGGCCAGGTCCAGAGAAAGCGCGGCGAAAACGCCCGCCCGCACATGCCGTAGTTGCCGGCGCCGAAGGAGCCCCCGATGAGCACGGTGAGCTTGGGAACCTGGGCGGTCGACACCGCCGTGACCATCTTGGCGCCGTCCTTGGCGATGCCGCCGTTCTCGGCCTGGCGGCCGACCATAAATCCGGTGATGTTCTGCAGGAAGACCAGCGGCACCTCGCGCTGCGCGCACAGCTCGATGAAGTGCGCGCCCTTCTGCGCCGACTCGCCGAACAGGATGCCGTTGTTGGCGATCACGCCGACGGTGCGGCCGTACAGGCGGGCGAAACCGGTCACCAGGGTCGTGCCGTAGCGCGCCTTGAATTCGTCCAGGCGCGAACCGTCGAAGACGCGGGCGATGATCTCGCGCACGTCGTACGGCCGGCGCTTGTCCAGCGGCACGATGCCGTAGATCTCCTGCGGGTCGTAGTGCGGCTCCTCGGGCGTGTCGGCGGGCGGCGCCGGCGGGCGACGGTTCAGGTTGGCAACGATGCGCCGGGCGATCTCGAGCGCGTGCAGGTCGTCGTGCGCGAGGTGGTCGGCGACGCCCGAGATGCGCGTGTGGACGTCGCCGCCGCCGAGGTCCTCGGCGCTGACGATCTCCCCGGTCGCGGCGCGCACCAGGGGCGGACCGCCCAGAAAGATCGTGCCCTGGTTGCGCACGATCACCGTCTCGTCGCTCATCGCCGGGACGTAGGCGCCGCCCGCGGTGCACGAACCCATGACCACCGCGACCTGGGCCACGCCGAGCGCCGAGAGGTTGGCCTGGTTGTAGAAGATCCGGCCGAAGTGGTCGCGGTCGGGGAACACCTCGTCCTGGCGTGGCAGGAAGGCGCCGCCCGAGTCGACCAGGTAGATGCACGGCAGGCGGTTGTGCAGCGCGATCTCCTGCGCCCGCAGATGCTTCTTCACGGTCATCGGATAATAGGTGCCGCCCTTGACCGTCGCGTCGTTGGCAATCACCAGGCAATGCACGCCCTGGACCTGGCCGACCCCTGCCACCATCCCGGCAGCGGCGGCCTCGTCGTCGTACATGCCGTGGGCCGCCAGCTGGCCGACCTCGAGAAACGGCGTGCCCGGATCGATCAGGCGCTCGACGCGATCGCGGACCAGCAGCTTGCCACGCGCAACGTGGCGGGCACAGGCCGCCTCGCCGCCGCCGAGCGCCACGGTTGCGGCATGGCGGCGCAGCTCGGCGACCAGCTCGCGCATCGCCGCGGCATTGGCCTGGAATTCCTCGGAGCGCGGCTGGATCTTGGTCGGCAGCAGGTTCATGGGCGCAGAACACTGTCCGGCGGCGTGGCAGGCCGGAGCGGCAACCGGCGGATCGATTCAGGCCTCATGGTGGCAACAAGCATATCCTGGCGCGCGTCCGGCGGCCACGTTGCAGGGCCCGCAGCGCACCCTTGCGGTGCGCCAGGCCCCGATTTGGTTCGGTCACCAAGACCGGCGCGCCGGCCCGGCCGCGGCGATGCTTGGGCCGTTCGAGCGATATTACGGCGCGCACGATTCGTAATAACGCTGGCGCGGTTCTTGCTCGGCTTCAAAGTGCAACCCTGCGCCAGCCGTCCGCCCGGAAGCCGTCATGCCCGACTCGCCCGTTCATGCGTCGATCGCCAGTCCCCTGGCCCGGCTCAGCATCAGCCTGCCGGGCGCACTGCTGAGCCAGCTCGACGCCATGGTGGCGCGGCGCGGCCTGCCCAACCGTTCGCAGGTCCTGGCCGAGCTGATCCGTCACGAGCTGGCCGACGCCCACGGCGATGTCCCGGGCTCGGCGCTCGCCGGCACGGTGACGCTGATCTACCGCGCCGGGCGCGGCCGCGTGCGCCAGGCGCTGGCGCGCGCCCAGGCCGGCTTCGCCCTGGAGATCATCTCGTCGCAGCACGTTTTTCTCGAGGACGACCAGTCGCTCGAGGTCCTGCTGGTGCAAGGGCCGCCGCGGCGCCTGCAGTGCCTGTGCGACGAACTGCGCCGCGTGCGCGGCGTGCTGCAGACCAAGCTCGTGACCACCACGGCCCTGCTGCCACCGCTGCACGCGCGCGCCGAGCCGCGCGTCGCGACGCGGCCGCGCGCCGCGCGGCGGGAGCGCCCATGACGACCGGGCGCGGCGACGACGACGCGCCGGAAGCTGGCGCGCCGGACGCCGGCGCGCCGGGCACGGCCGACCCGGCGAGCGCGCGCGAACACGCCCGCCGCCAGGAGCGCCTGCGGGTCGAGGCCATGCCGACCGTGCCGGCGACGGCCTCGGCCGCCCGGCCACCCGGCGTCGCCGCCGCGGACATGCTGTGGGACGAGACGATCGGCGGCGGCGGCTACGCCGCGCGCGAGCTGCACCGCGGCGCCCGCCTGCGCCTGACCGACCTGCACGGCGACGCCTGCGTGGCGATGCTGCTCTTCAATGCCGAGCGACCGGTGGAGCGGCTCAACGTCGCCGACACGGTCAAGGTGCAGTGGAACGCCTATCTTGGCGCGGGCCGCCTGCTGCTGTCCGACATGGGCCGCGCGCTGATGAGCATCCTGGATGACGAGGCCGGCACCCATGACACGTTTTGCGGCGCATCGAACGAGGCCGGCAACGCGCGCAAGTACGGCGCCGGCGCCAACTGGGGCCCGACACCCAGCGCGCGCGACCGCTTCCTGCTGGGCTGCGCCAAGTTCGGCCTGGCGCGGCGCGACATCCACCCCTGCGTGAGCTGGTTCAAGGGCGTGCGCATCGACCGCGACGGCAATACGCAGGTCCAGGTCGGGCCCTACCCGCCCGGGCGGTCGCTGACCCTGCGGGCCGAAATGAACGTGCTGCTGGTGCTGGCCAATTGCCCCCATCCGCTCGATCCGCGCCCGGATTACCGGGTCTCGGCGGTGCGGGCCTGCGCCTGGCGCGGCGCGCCGGCGGCGCCCGACGACACGCTGCGCGCCAGCAGCCCGGAAGCGCGGCGCGCGCTGTGGAACAGCGATGAATACTTCCGCCGCTGAGGCGGCGCGGCGCCGGCCGCGCCCGCCCCGCCAGGAGGCGCCCCGATGAGCGGCGACGGCACCGCCGCGCCGGCGCTGGCCGGGGTGGTGCGGCTCGACGTGGTGGTGCCGGCGCGCGCGCCGTGGAGCGGCAGGCTGCGCCGCGGCCAGACCCTGCGCATCGTCGACCTCGAAGGCAACCAGGCGGTCGACTTCCTGCTCTATTGCGCCGACGACGAGGCCGAGCGCTACAGCGCACAGGACACGATCTGCGCCCAGGGCAACATCTTCCTGCGCACCGGCAGCACGCTGCTGTCCAACGAGGGCCGGGCGATGGCCCGCATCACCGGCACCTCGGTGCGCTACCACGACACGATCGGCGGCGCCTGCAGCTGCGAGAGCAACACGCTGCGCTACGGCTTCCACACCAAGGGCCAGCACGCCTGCGTCGAGAATTTCCTGCAGGCCGGCAGCCGCCACGGCCTGGGCAAGCGCGACCTGGTGTCGAACATCAACTGGTTCATGAACGTGCCGGTCGAAGCCGACGGTACGCTGGGGATCGTCGACGGCATCTCGGCGCCCGGGCTGTACGTCGACCTGCTGGCGCTGATGGACGTCATCGCCGTGGTGTCCAACTGCCCGCAGGTCAACAACCCCTGCAACGGCTTCAACCCGACACCGGTGCGCATCTGCATCGCCGGTGATTGAGACGCGGCGGGCCGGCGTGTTCGACAAGGTCCTCATCGCCAACCGCGGCGCCATATCGTGCCGCATCCAGCGCACCCTGCGCCGCATGGGCGTGCGCTCGGTGGCGGTGTACTCCGAGGCCGACGCCGGATCGCTGCACGTGAGCGGCGCCGACGAGGCCCTGTGCATCGGCCCGCCGCCGGCGCGGCAAAGCTACCTCGACGGCGCCGCCATCCTGCGCGCGGCGCGCGCCAGCGGCGCCCAGGCCATCCATCCGGGCTACGGCTTCCTGAGCGAGAACGCGCCGTTCGCCCGCAGCTGCGAGGAGGCCGGTCTGGCCTTCATCGGCCCGACGCCCGCGAATATCCTGGCCTTCGGCCGCAAGCACACCGCGCGCGCCGCCGCGCAGGCCCACGACGTGCCGCTGATGCCGGGCAGCGGCCTGCTGCGCGACGCCGCGGCGGCGCTCACCGAGGCGCGGCGCATCGGCTACCCGGTGATGATCAAGTCGACCGCGGGCGGCGGCGGCATCGGCATGCGCGTGTGCGCCGACGAGGCAGCGCTGGCCGACGCCTATGCCGCGGTCGGCCGCATGGCGGGCAGCCATTTCGGCGACGACGGCGTGTTCCTCGAGCGCTACGTGCGGCACGGCCGGCACATCGAGGTGCAGGTGTTCGGCGACGGCGCGGGGCGCGTGCTGGCGCTGGGCGAGCGCGACTGCTCACTGCAGCGGCGCCACCAGAAGGTGGTCGAGGAGACCCCGGCGCCGAACCTGCCGGCGCCGACCCGTGCGGCGCTGCTCGCCGCGGCGACCCGGCTTTGCGCCGCGGTCCGCTACCGCTCGGCCGGCACGGTCGAGTTCCTCTATGACGGCGAGCGCGACGAGTTCTATTTCCTCGAGGTCAACACGCGGCTGCAGGTCGAGCACGGCGTCACCGAGGAAGTGAGCGGCATTGATCTGGTCGAATGGATGGTGCGCGGCGCCGCCGGCGACTACCGCTTCCTCGACGCCGGCGTGCCGGCGCCGCGCGGCGTGGCGCTCCAGGTGCGGCTGTATGCCGAGGACCCGAGCCAGGAATTCCGGCCGAGCAGCGGCACGCTGACGCAGGTTGCGCTGCCGGACCGGGTGCGGGTCGACTCCTGGATCGAACGCGGCTCCGAGGTCGGCACGCACTACGACCCGCTGCTGGCCAAGCTGATCGTCCATGCTGATGACCGCGCCGGCGCGGTGCAAGCGGTCCAGGGGGCGCTCGATCGCACCGAACTGGCCGGGCTGGAAACCAATCTCGAGTGGCTGCGCCAGGTCGTGCGGTGCGATTTCTTCGTGCAGGGGCAGTCGACCACCGCGTCGCTGGCCGACGTGGCCTACGCACCGCGCGGCATCCGGGTGCTGGCAGGCGGCGTGGCCACGACGGTGCAGGATTTTCCCGGGCGGGTCGGCTACTGGCAGGTCGGTGTGCCGCCGTCGGGCCCCTTCGACACCCTGGCCTTCCGGCTGGGCAACCGGCTGCTGGGCAATGAAGAGGGCGCAGCCGGCCTCGAGATCACCGCCGTCGGTCCGACCCTGCAATTCCTGCGCGGCGTGCGCGTCTGCCTGACCGGCGCGCCGATCCAGGCGACGCTGGACGGGATCGAACTCGAGCCCTGCACGCCCTGGCCCGTGCACGCCGGGCAGACCCTGCGCCTGGGCAGCGTGCGCGGTGCCGGGCTGCGCGCCTACCTGCTGCTGCAGGGCGGGATCGACGTGCCGCGCTACCTCGGCAGCCGGGCCACGTTCGCCCTGGGCCGGCTGGGCGGACACGCCGGCCGCGCCCTGGCCAGCGGCGACGTGCTGCGCTGCCTGGACGCACCGGTTGGCGGCGACCTGGATGCACCGGCCGGCGCCGGCCCGGGCGCGGGCGGCGACCCGCGGGACCGCACTCCTGACCCGTTGCGGAGCCGCCGCGCCGCAACCGAGCCCGGCCTCGCCCTGCCGCAAGCGCTCAGGCCGCAGCTGCCGTCGAACTGGACCCTGCGGGTTCTTTACGGCCCGCACGGCGCGCCGGACTTCTTCACCGCCGCCGACATCGAGCAGATCCTGTCGGTGCCCTGGCAAGTGCACCACAATTCGAGCCGTACCGGAGTCCGCCTGGTCGGACCCCGGCCGCAGTGGGCAAGGCGCGACGGCGGCGAAGCCGGCCTGCATCCGTCGAACATCCACGACAACGCCTATGTCGTCGGCGCCGTCGATTTCACCGGCGACATGCCGATCCTGCTCGGCCCGGACGGGCCCTCGCTCGGTGGATTCGTCTGCCCGTTCGTGGTCGCGCAGGCCGACCAGTGGAAGATCGGCCAGCTGGCGCCGGGCAACACCGTGCGCTTTGCGTGTATCGAGGCGGACCAGGCGGCGGCACTGGAGCGTGCGCAGGAGCAGTTCCTGCAATCGGTCGGCGACGCCGAGCGATCGGCCGCGCCGGGCGGGCCGGGCGGGCTCGGCGAGCTGGGCGGGCGACAAAAGGTCCTCGCGTCCGTCGCCGGCGCCGGCGCCGCCGCGTGGGATGCGGTGGGCGAGCCCCGCGCCGCACGCTCGGGCCCGGTGCTCGCCGAGCTGCCCGCGGCCGGTGCGCGGCCCGCCGTGCTGTACCGGCGCCAGGGCGAACGCCACCTGCTGCTCGAATACGGTCCGATCGTGCTCGATCTGGAGCTGCGGTTGCGCGTGCACGCCCTGATGCTCTGGCTGGAACAGGCGCGGCTCGAGGGCGTGCGCGAGGTCACGCCGGGTATCCGTTCGCTGCAGATCCACTATGACAACCGGATCCTGCCGCAGCAGCGCCTGCTCGACGCGCTGGCGGGCGCCGAGGACCGCCTGGGCGGCCTGGACGACTTCGAGATCCCTTCGCGCGTGGTGCACCTGCCGCTCTCCTGGAACGATCCGGCGATCGTCGAGACGGTGCAGCGCTACATGACCTCGGTGCGCGCCGACGCGCCATGGTGCCCGGACAACATCGAGTTCATCCGCCGCGTCAACGGGCTGGCCGACGCCGACGAGGTCCGGCGCATCGTGTACGACGCGCGCTACCTGGTGCTGGGGCTGGGCGACGTCTACCTGGGCGCGCCGGTGGCGACGCCGCTCGATCCGCGCCACCGCCTGGTGACCACGAAATACAACCCGGCGCGAACCTGGACGCCGCCCAACGTGGTCGGCATCGGCGGCGCCTATCTGTGCATCTATGGCATGGAGGGCCCGGGCGGCTACCAGCTGTTCGGCCGCACGATCCAGGTCTGGAATTCCTGGGACACGAGCCCGAGCTTCGCCGACAGCCAGCCCTGGCTGCTGCGCTTCTTCGACCAGATCCGCTTCTTTCCGGTCAGCCACGAGGAGTTGACGCAATGGCGGCGCGAATTCCCGTACGGCCGCCGGCGCATCCGCATCGAACCCGAGCGTTTCCGCCTGGCCGACTACCGGCGCTTCCTGGTCGAGCAGGCGCCGGACATCGGACGCTTCGAGCGCCGGCGCCAGGCGGCCTTCGAAGCCGAGCGCGCGCAGTGGGAAAGCCGGCACGAATTCGAACGGGCCCGCGATCTGGCCGAGTCGGGCGAGCAGCGCGCCCCGGCGGCGCTGGCGGTCGCCCCGGCCGGCAGCGAGTTCGTCGAGGCGCCGCTCGCCGGCGTGGTCTGGAAGATCGAGGTCGGCGCCGGTGACCGCGTGGCCAAGGGCGCCGTGCTGGCCTCGATCGAGGCGATGAAGATGCAATGCGAGGTGCGCAGTCCGGCCGCGGGCCTCATTCGCGAGATCTATGTCCGGCCGGCCGAGGCGGTCCAGGCCGGCATGCCGATCGCCGCCCTGCAACCGGACGATCACACCGACGGAGGCGAGGCAAATGTCTGATCCGCTCACCGCGATGGCCATCGCACGCGACGTGACGACCGGGCGCAGCAGCGCCGTGGCCACCGCCAGCGCCGCGCTGGCCCGCGCCGATGCCTACGACGCGGTCCAGCCGCAGGCCTGGATCCAGCGCCGCGCCACCGATGCGGTGCTGCGCCAGGCGCTCGAGGTCGACGCGCGAAGGGCCCGCGGCGAGTCGCTGCCGCTGGCCGGCGTGCCCTTCGCGGTGAAGGACAACATCGACGCCGCGGGGCTGCCGACCACCGCCGGATGCCCGGCCTACGCCTACCTGCCGGAGCGCTCGGCGACGGTGGTCGAACGCCTCGAACAGGCCGGCGCGGTGCTGCTGGGCAAGACCAACCTCGACCAGTTCGCCACCGGACTCGTGGGCACGCGCAGCCCGTATGGCATCCCGGCCTGCGTCTACAACCGCGAATTCATCAGCGGCGGCTCGAGCGCCGGCTCGGCGGTCCTGGTCGCCGCCGGCGTCGTGCCGTTCGCGCTGGGGACCGACACCGCCGGCTCGGGCCGCGTGCCCGCCGCCTTCAACCATCTGGTCGGATTCAAGCCGACGCGCGGCCGCTTCAGTGCGCGCGGCGTCGTGCCGGCCTGCCGCTCGATCGACTGCGTCAGCGTCTTCAGCGCCGATGCACGCGACGCCTCGATGATCGACGGCGTGCTGGCGTCGTTCGACGAGGCCGATCCGTATTCGCGGCGCGCCCCCGCCGAAGCCGCCGGCTGGGGCGCGCCGGTGCGCCTGGGCATCGCGCGCGCCGACCAGCGCCAGTTCTTCGGCGACCTGCAATCGGCCGCGCTCTACGAGCGGGCGCTGACGCGGCTCGGCGCGCCGGGCGCCACGCGGATCGAGGTCGACATCGCACCGCTGCTCGCCGCGGCGCAGCTGCTGTACGCCGGGCCGTGGGTCGCCGAGCGGCTCGCCGTGATCGAGGATTTCCTGCGCCGCCACCCGGGCGCCGTGCACCCGGTGGTGCGGGCGATCATCGAATCGGGGCGCGGCTACTCCGCGGTCGACGCCTTTCGCGGCCAGTACGCGCTGCAGGAGCACCGGCGCGCCGCGCAGCGGCTCTGGAGCGAGATCGACGTGCTGGTCCTGCCGACCACGCCGACGATCTACCGGATCGCCGAGCTGCTCGCCGAGCCGGTGCTGCTCAACAGCAACCTCGGCATCTACACCAACTTCGTCAACCTGCTCGACATGAGCGCGGTGTCGGTGCCGGCCGGCTGCCGCGCCAACGGCACCGGTTTCGGCGTGAGCCTGATCGGTCCGGCGTGGGCCGATCGCGCGCTGCTCGGCCTGGCCGCCCAGTTCGAGACCGCGTCGCGCCAGGGCGGCGACGCCGGGCCGCCGCC
>Ga0209698_10002228_pt1 | contig 22050 bp, 18 predicted proteins | sample LitLauG_LLR_2012_FD_187203 | JGI IMG/M metagenome (GOLD analysis project Ga0209698, IMG submission 187203) | Freshwater sediment microbial communities from Pennsylvania, USA - Little Laurel Run_MetaG_LLR_2012 (SPAdes) (version 2) | ecosystem: Environmental > Aquatic > Freshwater > Creek >...
CTGTAGCGGAGAATCTGGTCCACCATTTCTTTCTCGGCGGGGGCCAGGTGACGCTTGGCCAACTGCTGCAAGTTGCGGCCGGTGGATTGGAGCAGCTGATCGGTAGTTTGCGCGCGGTGGGAGTCCGTCGCAGCATCATTTGCTCCGCCGGAGAGGTGAAGGGTATGTTCGCTGGCACCACCGTTGCGAACGACGACTTTCACGGGCGGGCACGGTTTTGAGGGCTTCGTGGAACCATTCGGTCCTGAGGTGCCTGCAGATAGCGTGCAATCAGAAGTCGAAAGCATTTTTCTTTTCTTGCCGGACACAGGCTTGTGTGATGCAGGCAGTGCCGTCGATGCTTCGGAAGACTCCTGGGGTGAGCTCTTCGAGCTTTTGGCCTGCTGGTTGGAGCTTTGAAGGGGAGGCTCGTAGCCGAGGGGATTCCCTGACAAAGCGAATACAGCGATCCACGCGACGATTAGATTATGGGCCAGCATCATGTGCATCTCAGAGCTGCATGCTTCGGTGGAGAGTATTAGCGAACGAACTCACGCTGCGCATCGTCTTCGGGCAGCCGGTCCGACTCTGTACCGGCCAGCGGCAACCGGAAGCGGAACGTCGTGCCCTTGTCCGGTACGGAGTCGAACTCCACCGAACCGTGGTGCCACTGGAGAATTTTATAGGTTTCTGCCAGACCGATCCCGGTGCCGGATTTCTTGGTCGTAAAATACAGTTCGAAGACCTTGTCCTGAACGTCTTTGGGCATGCCTGAGCCGCAGTCCTGAATCTCAAGGTGCACTGATTCGTCGTCGCGCGATGCACTAACCGTCAGGTTCCCACCATTTGGCATGGCTTGAATGCCATTGATGACGACATTGAGTATGGCCTGTTTCATGAGGTCGGCGTCTGCGCGCACTGGCAAAGGGCCCGGCGAAACAACCCGTCGGATAACGACGCCATGATTTTCGGCGTCAGGAACGGCCAGGGTAGCTACTTCCTCAAGCAGACTGCGAAGATCGAGCGCCTCCAGATTTAGCTCTCGCGGCCGCATGAAATCCACCAGGGTTTGTACGACCCGGTCGAGCCGGTGAATTTCGCTGTCAATGATGTCCATGTGGCGGTGGGTATCAGGATCAACCTGGGAGAGCTTGTTCTGCAGCAATTGCAAATGCAGGACGATGGCGTTGATGGGATTTTTGACTTCGTGGGCAACTCCCCGCGTGAGGCGCCCGCTGGCGGACAGGCGGCGGGAGAGTTCGATTTCGTCTTCGATACGACGGACCGACTCGGTGTCCCGGATGGTGAGCAGGGCGCCTATCTGGCTGCCTTCCTGTTCGACGAAATCCAGGGCAAGGTGACCACGCCGCCCGCGGGCCAATTCGATTTCGCGCTGCGGGATGGGCCGTCTGCGCTCGAAAGCCTCCAAAACAGTCGCCCCGAGATCCGTATTGCGGGAAAAAATGTCCTTCACCGAGCGGCCGAGCAACTGAGAGCGGGGACGACCAAGAAAGCGTTCGACGGGAGCGCTGACCAGCACGACCCGGTGCTCACGGCTGAATAGCATGAGGCCGTCCTGCAGTTTGGACATGAGCTGGTCCACATTGTCCTTGAGGGCAGAAAAAATCTCCTTAGTGTCACGCACTTGCTGACCAAGGTTCGCGATTTTCAGAGTGACGAGGCCGTACTCATCGTGTTCAGAAGAGCTTTCCGGGATCGCAGCAGTATTGCCCGCGCTGGCACTGTCGAGAGTGCGGCTGATTTCCTTCAGCGGGCCAAGCGCGAAATTGGAGATGACGGCGGCCAGGAGAAGGGACACAAAAATTGCCGCGATCGACAAATACGCTGAGTGCAACAGACGGGGTGTGATCTCCCGTCGGAGGAGCGCAGTGGAGATCCCAATGCGGATTGCGCCGAACGGTTCGCCGTTGAGCCGCAGCGGATAACTGACTGTATAAACACCCGGTGGCTCGTAGAGCCTTCGCAGTTGGTCGCGAAAGCTTGCGGAAAGCAAGACTTGGAAATCGGGGCGAAGTGCCACAGGCTTGCCTTGGAAGTCTGGATTGCTGTGCAGCAAGGCCTTGCCGTTGGTGTCAACGATGCAGGCGTCATAAATGGACGGCCAGTTTCCCACTGCGGCCTCCAGGTTGTGCTGGAGATTGGTGTCAGTGGGAAGGAGTTCAACGAGGGCGCGGTGCACGGCAATCGGGTCGTTCGTATCCAGAGGAGTGCTGGTCAAGTCAGGGATGTCATTCTCGGCGGAAAAGGCCAGCTGCTTGGCGAGCCGGATTGTGTCGTCGGAGGTCGTGGCAAGCCGCAAGTGGAGCAACTGAAACACGTAGAGGTAGGAGAATGCCGACACCATAGCGGCCACCATGATGGTGATGCCAAAAACGATGATGGTCTTGCGACGCATGGTTAGTGGGATTGCGACTTCTTTAAGGTGCTAGACCAGCGCGTCCGCTCACGTGCCGCGGGCACCCTGGACGAACAAACCTGCAGGCGGCCGGTTTTCGGGGGAGGGAGGCCGACCTGTTGTGAAGCCGTTTTCTATTCCGCTCTTTCGGAAGCAGCGGCGGCGGATCCGCCATACTCCTTTAGTTTATTATGCAGCGTTTTAAGACTGATGCCGAGAATTTCGGCCGCCCGCGTCTTGTTGTTACTGGTGGACTCGAGCGTTTTGAGGATGAGTAGTTTCTCGGCCTCACCTACCGTAGTGCCGACGCCCAGGCGCACCGAGTCGGGATCGGCGGACGTCGGTCGGAGCGGCGCCTGGCCAAAGCCCGGCGGCAGATGCCGAGTTTCGACCACACTGCCGTCACAAACAATCACGGCGCGCTCCAGCGTGTTCCTCAACTCACGCACGTTACCGGGCCAGGAGAAGTTGTTGAAAACGTTCATGACTGCTTCGCTGACCGCGACCACTTTCCGGGAGTGCTTGGCGCTCATCTCCGAAAGCAGCAACTGAACGAGGTCTGGGATGTCTTCCTTGTGATCGCGCAGCGGCGGCATGTGGACGTTGAAAACATTGAGGCGATAATAGACATCGCTGCGGAGTTCGCCGCGCGCCACAGCCTCCTCGGGGACTTTGTTGGTGGCAGCCAGAACACGCACGTCCACGGCGGTCTCGACGCGACTGCCCAATCTTCGCAGTTTATGATCCTCCAGGACACGCAGAAGCTTTGCCTGGGTGGCAACTGGCATCTCTCCAATCTCGTCGAGCAGCAAGGTGCCACCTTCGGCAAGTTCGAAGCAGCCAGTTCGCCGCTCCATCGCACCGGTAAACGCCCCCTTCTCGTGGCCAAATATTTCGCTCTCGATGAGCGTCTCGGGAATCGCTGCACAGTTGATTGCGACAAACGGTTTCTCGCGTCGTGGACTCAAATCGTGGATGGTTCGCGCCACAAGTTCCTTGCCAGTCCCGCTCGCACCGGTGATCAGAACCGAAGCGGTGCTGGGAGCAACCATTTCGATCAGGCGGAAGATTTCCTGCATCTTCCGCGAGGAGCCGGTAAGTTTGCCGAGGGATCCGGAATCGCGGAGCTTGCGGCGCGCGGCCTCGAGTTCCACGCGAGTTCCAAGCAGAGCACTTGCGTTGGCAAGAATGGTGCGGAGGCGCGCGGTGTCGATCGGTTTGGTGATGTAGTCGTAGGCACCGATTCGCATTGCCTGGACGGCACTCTCTATGCTTCCCTGAGCGGTCACCATAACCACCGCCACCGACCCGGCCTGTTCTGAAAGCCGTTGCAGCAGTTCGATCCCTCCAATCCGAGGCATCTTAAGGTCTGTGACCACAATAGAAGGAGAGTGCAAAGCGCACTTTTCCAGGCCCTCCTGGCCGTCTCGTGCGGTTTCTACCCGGTAGCCCCAGGAAGACACCAGCTCGGCGAGGCCAGTGCGCTCGTTTTCTTCATCTTCGACAATGAGTACCTTTTCGTGTGCCATTACATTCCGACGCGACCGAAACATTCCAATATACGCGGTTCAACACTTGGGAGGCAGGCGTTAGTCCTTGCGCAAGGCTGGAAGCGGCGCGCCTGGGATAACGGTAATGATATCAATTTGAGACTGACCAGTAACTCTCTCAATAAGCCCCGCCAGCATGCTGTAAAATCGCTTTCATTCTACGCCGACGGTGCTGTAAACTTCACTGTCCCAATGAATCAACAGGACATTTTAGCCGAGGGCCTGTCTTTGCCGGCTATACCTATTAGCCCGTTTAGTGGGCGAATCTTGCGGAGGAAATCAATGTTGCAATTCCATAGAAGCCGAGTAAGCCGTGGCGTGAGCGTGAGTTTATTCGTCGCGATGGTTGCGGTTCTCGCGGTATCCGCTGCTTCGGCACAGAGCGACACGACGCCCAAGTGGGACGTGTTTGCCGGGTACCAGTTCCTGCATCCGGGCGGAACAGTGCCTACCCCCTTCGGAGACCCGAATAATCCCACACCGTTTAACCTGCCCGACTTGACGAAGGGATTTGGCGCTGCGGTCGCGTATAACTTTGATCCGCATTGGGCAGCCGAGCTGGATTTGGGACACAACTGGGTTCAGGCGGGTTCAAACACCATAGGCACGGCTGATACGACGTTATCGGTTGGCCCGAGGTTCATGTGGCGGACCGACGAAGCTAATTTCTTTGTTCACGGACTGGTTGGTCCGAACCATCTCGCGGTGGACGGCCTGAAGGGCCACACGGCAATTGGGGTCATTCTCGGTGGCGGCATGGACGTGAACATCAATAAGTGGCTGTCCTGGCGCGTTTTTGAAGGCGACTACCAGTTCGCACAGCACAATTTTGCCGACGCTGTGTCGGCCAATTTCCCGGGCTTGCGACGCCCCAACCTGGAGGGCGTGAGGCTGCGGACAGGCCTTGTGTTCGCCTGGGGCGGTGCTCCGGCTGTGGCTCCCGCGGCCAGTTGTGCGGTGCAGCCGAACGAAGTGTTTGTGGGCGACCCTGTGGCGGCAAACGTTACAACTAGCAATTTCAATCCCAAGCACCCCGCTTTGAGCTACAGCTGGACTGGACCAAACGTTACAGGCAAGGACACGTCGGCAAAGATCGATACCACTAACGCTGCGCCCGGCAATTACACGATAACCGCGCATGTCGTGGATCCGAAAGAAAAGAAGAACAACGAAGCTACCTGTTCGGCGAGCTACACGGTGAAGGCTTTGCCGCCGAAGAACCCGCCGACCATGAGTTGCTCGGCGGATCAAGCCACGGTCGTGATCGGCGGATCTGCGAACGTCACTTGCACCTGCAGCAGCCCCGATGGAGTTCCAGTTTCAGTTGGAACCTGGACGACAACGGCGGGTAATATCTCGGGCAGCGGCAGTTCAGCGAGCCTGAACACGACAGGTGCGAGCGCGGGCCCGGTAACGGTGGGAGCGACCTGCACCGATTCACGCGGTCTGAGCACGCAGGGGTCGACCCAAGTTACCGCGCAGACCCCGCCTCCACCTCCGGTAGACAAGGCTCTGGAGGCCCGTCTTGCTCTACACAGCATTTACTTCGCCACCGACAAGCCGTCCATCAAGGACCCGACGGGAGGTTTGGTTGCCAGCCAGGAGAAGACTCTGACGAATCTGGCAACTGACTTCAAGAAGTACTTGGAGGCGAAGCCGGACACGCACTTGATCCTCGAGGGTCACGCCGATCCGCGCGGCGGAGTGAAATACAACCAGGCGCTTTCGGAACGCCGAGTAGAGCGCACGAAGGCATTCTTGGTGGGTCTGGGTGTGCCGGCGGGCAACCTTGAAACCAAGGCCTTCGGTGAACAGCACAACCTCACTGCAGCGGAAGTGAAGCAGTCGATCGAGCAGGACCCAGACTTGACCAAGGAAGAGCGGGCGCGAATTCTGCGGAATATGCGCACGATCGTCCTTGCGGCCAACCGCCGCGTAGACGTCACTCTCGGCACGACGGGCGAGACTTCCGTTCGTCGCTATCCGTTTAATGCCGAGGATTCTTTGACTCTGATCGGCGGTCGTACAGCCGAAAGGAAGGCTGCGCCGGCTAAGAAGCCAATGAAGAAAAAGTAGTCCAGAAACAAGGTGAAGATGAGGGAGGGTGGCCGCAAGGCCACCCTCTTTTTCTTTTTCCAGCAATAGCTGTCCAAGCAAGTCTAGTTTTCCACAGGGATGCTGTCGATTCAGTGACATCCGTCCTAAATCCGGAACGCCACCCTTCTTTATAGTGTTGACTTCGGAGTCGCGCCACGTTGCCTGGCGCGATTCCCAAGTAGGGAAACACCTAGGTATAGGGATAGACGTTCGGGGGTTCCATTCTTCGCGGGTTTCTCCCAGAGTAGAACAATGAGCACATTTGGTACGAATCCGATGGCGGCTGAATGCATGGACTTGGCAGGATCCGAGTCTTTCGCCACCGTGGCAGCAGAAGAGTTTGAAGATGAGGCCCCACTGCGGACAGCGCTTGGACTGGCGCATGATCTAAACAATTTCCTGACGGGGACACTGTTGTATTGTGGCTTGTTGCGTCAGCGCTTGGGACCGCACCACGAATTGGCCTCGTGCGCGGAGAACATCTATCTCACGAGTCTCCGCGCATCGAATCTGGCAACGCAGTTCCTGAATCTGGGTCGGTCGAAGCCGTCTGGCCTGGAGATGTGTGATGTTTCGGAATCCATCGCAGGAATGTCGGACTTGTTGGTTCGGCTGGTCGGGAGTCAGGTCGAGGTGAAGTATGAGATCGAGCCGGGGGTCGGGAGGGCTGCGGTGAAGGCTGTCAATCTGCAGCGTATTCTTCTGAACCTTGTGCTCAATGCGCGTGATGCCATGCCAGAAGGCGGCCGCATCCGGATACGGGCCAAGCGCTCGTGTTCAGTCGGTGAAGTGTCCCTCAACGAGTCCGCTGCGGAAAGCAGCTCAGCCCTCCCCCTGGTGCTGCTGGAAGTATCGGATACGGGACATGGAATGGATGCGGCCACGCGCGCCCGCGTGTTAAGGGCATTTTCTGAACCTGAGGCGTCGCGTGCGGGCGCTGGCATAGGTCTGTCGGCGGTCCAGGATGTCATCAGGCGCTGTGGGGGAACACTCGAGCTGTGGAGCCGTCCAGATTGCGGAACCACAATTCGACTGCTCATACCTTCGTCGCGTGCCACCGCCGCGAGTGTCGGCGAGATCGTCCTGCCGGTGTCCACAAAGTTTTGTTTTGGGGGAGAAAGGACCGATCAATGAATGCGGCGATGGTATCCAGTGCTGTTTTGAGTTCTGTACCCAAGCCTCCGCAAATCGAAGCGGCCAACTTCTTGAACCTAATGGTGGTCGACGACGAACGCGCCATACGGGAGGCCTGCAAGGAGGTGGCACAGTCGTTGGGGTACACGGTGTTTGTTGCTGAAAGCGCCGAAAGTGCCTACCGGATTCTTGAAACGCAGAACATCGACGGGGTGCTAGCGGACTTGCGGCTTCCTGGGGACGGCGGAATGGAGGTTCTGCGCCGAATCAAAGGACACCGACCCGAGGCAGTCGTGATTGTCATGACCGGCTATGGAACGGTGCAGTCGGCGGTGGAGTCCATGAAGCACGGTGCGCAGGACTACATGACAAAACCCTTCAGCATGGGTGAGTTGCGTGCGCTGTTGGGGCGCATGGCCGAACATCTGAAGATTAAGTCGGAGAACCGGCTGCTGCAGGAAAAAATTAAATCGAAGCAGGGGTTCGGGAGCATTATCGGCAGGGCGCCGGAGATGGAGCGTCTCTACCGCATCATTGCCAAGGCCGCCAACAGCACGCATCCGGTATTGATTTTGGGAGAGAGCGGCACCGGCAAGGAGTTGGTGGCGCGCTCAATTCACTTTTCCGGCCCCCTTCGGGACAAGCCCTTCATCCCGGTCGATTGCGGGTCATTGGTACCCACGCTGATCGAGAGTGAACTGTTCGGTTACGTGAAAGGTGCATTTACTGGTGCGAACCAGCCTAAAGATGGGCTTCTTGCCATTGCGGAGGGCGGAACCGTTTTCCTGGACGAAGTCGGCGAACTGCCCGTAGACCTTCAGGCCAAGCTGCTGCGCGCCATCCAGGAGAAGGAAATCCGTCCGGTCGGCAGCACGAAACGGATGCCCATCAACGTACGAATTCTGGCTGCGACCAACCGCGACCTTGACCTAGCCGTGTCCCAAGGCAGTTTTCGGCGGGACTTGTATTTTCGGCTGAACGTGTTGAGCTTGAGAATTCCTCCCCTGCGCGAGAGGAGGTCCGACATCCCGCTGCTGATCGCAAACTTCATGGAGCGTCTGAAAATGTCCTCCGGCCAGGAAAAAACCTTGGCTGACGAGGCGAACAAAAGGATGCTTGCCTATGACTGGCCCGGCAACGTGCGCGAGCTGGAGAACTGCCTCGAAAGGACGTATGCGCTTGCCAGCGGGCCTATGATTCACGCGGCAGACCTGCCGCCTGTGATCGCGGGACTGACAGCTCCGCAAATCGTCGGCCCGCGAACGAGTGAAGAGGGGAAGATCATTCCGATCGCTGAAATGGAGCGACAGGCCATCCTGAATACGATCGCGCAACTAAACGGGGACAAGCTAGAAGCGGCGAGGCTGCTTGGAATTGGAAAGACGACGCTCTACCGAAAGCTAAAAGACTATGCTGCTTCCCAACAAGCGAGTTAACAGTTCGGGAATGGGAAGCGGCGGGCAGCGCTCAGCTTGCAAGTCGGTTGTTTTGAAGAAATCAACAATGGCGTGCGAGTTGCATCCTGGATGGCTATGATTCTCCTGGTTACACCCTTCGCCGCGGGTCGGCAATGTGCCGAAAGTCTGGAGCAAGCTACTGGCCTCACCGCCCACTGGGCTGAAACGCTGCAGGCTGCTTCTACCCGCTTGCGCTCCCAAGCCTATCTCACTGTTGTCCTGGATCAGTTCCTTATGGAAACCGAGCCTGGCCATACGGATGTCGTGTTGGAACACACCGGAACCGCCATGCTCCTGCAGGTGAGCTTCGGGGTCAGCAGCATGGGCCGGCTGGTCCGGGAGGTGCAGTCGGCTCTCCATCGCAGGGCGCGGGAAGAGGGTGCCGCGCGGCGCGCTGTGGAGTCGCAGATGCGGAGCGAGTTAGGCGAGTCCCTTACCGCAGTATTGCTTTCCTGTGAGATGGCGCTCGCGGTGCCTGGAATACCTGCAGTCGCTACCGACAAGATCCGTATGATCGACGGCCTGGCACGAGAGATGTGCGGCCGGCTCGGAGCCGCCTGAAAGCGCCGAAGCATGAATGTGCAGAAACTTGCACCTAGGGGCGCGGTTTTCTCTTCCCGCCGTGTGCCTTCCTTACTACAATAGCGGTCTGGAATGCTTGCGGAGCAGCCCATCTGGGTTCTCCACAGCTGCGGAGACCTGCCTTGCACGTTCTGGTCACGACAGATACGGTCACGCCATGCTGGGCCTACACGCGAGAACTCGTCACCGGCCTGGCGGCGCAAGGCTTGCAAGTCACCTTAGTGAGCTTCGGCGACATACCGTTGCCGGATCAAGTGGCCTGGGTCGGACTTCTTGATGGCGTCAACTACATTCCAACCGCGTTCTGCGTGGAATGGATGCAAGGAGCAGAAGCCCAGTTTGCGGAATCTGCGTCGTTTCTGGCGGGTTTGGTTCGCGACCATAGGCCCGACGTGCTGCATCTAGGACAATTCTGCTACGGCGACCTGGACGTGGGTGTGCCGCGGATTATTTTTGCGCACGGCGATCCACGAACCAGGGCTCTGGCGCTCGGCCCGCACGCGCAACGAGCATCCCGCGCGATTCGCTGGTATCGGGACAGGGTGGCGCGCGGGGTGGAGGCATCGGACGCCGTGGTTGCGACCACAGACTGGATGCTGCACGCGATCGGAGAGTGTTATGCGCCGCCGCGCCGAACGGAAGTCATCGGCCCGGGACGCAATGCGATGTTCTACAACTCCAGGGCTGACAAGGAAGATCTTGTACTTTCGGTGGGGCGTATGCAGGACGCCGCTCAGCAAATCGTCCTGTTGACTGGGCTCGCCCAGTCGCTTCCAGTGTGTGTTGTCCACTCCGGACCCGTGACTCCCGCGTGGAAGAACCCAATTCGCGCCGACGTGCGTACTGACATGGGCCGGGCACCCCTCGCGCTGCGGGGTCCGCAGAATGAGGGCCAGATGCGATCATTATTCAGTCGGGCTTCGATCTACGCGGCAACGTCCTGCTATGAACCCCTCGGACTGGTGACGGTGGACGCCGCGTTGTCCCGGTGCGCGATTGTCGCGAACGACGTGCCCAGCCACCGCGAAATGTGGGGAGACGCGGCCTATTACTTCTCCACCAACGACGCTGAAAGCCTGCACCAAACCCTCCGCAAATTGCACGATGATCCGCAACTGCGGGCCGGTTACGCTGAGCGCGCATACTTACATGCTCGTTCGTGCTTCACATCGAAAAAGATGGCTGACGGCTACTTGGCTCTGTACCGAAATCTGGTCTCCTCCGCGCCTTCCTCGGAACTTGCGGCATAGCAGCCCGCTCCCGAATGTTCCCCCGACTCGGACAGGCAGCCCGTCACGATGTTATCTTCGTAGCTAGACCCACTGGGAACTTAATCGTCTTTTGGAGGATTCATGGCGGCAGTGAAGATCACCGCATTCAGCAACGGGCCGTTGCGGATAGAGCCGGCGGACGCTATCGAACTGTATGACGGGGCCGGCAACAAATACGACCTCACCGGCAAGCCGGGCGTTTCGCTGTGCCGTTGTGGGGCTTCCGCAAGAAAACCGTTTTGCGACGGTACGCACAAGACTTGTGGTTTCCAGGCGATGGAAACGGCGATAGGGTGACCCTGATGGCACCCGCAGCGACTTCCTCGACTATTTGCTAGTTCCCAGTTGCTCGGCTTTTTGGTGAGCCTCAGCAGCTTCCTTAATCAAACCCTTGGCCTCGTAGGCGTCGGCGAGGGCGGTCTCAACATCAGCATCTTCGCCGGTTGTCTGAAGCTCCTTCTGAAAACTGGAGATCGCGTCGTCGTAACGCTTCAGTGCGGCATAGGAGATTCCCATTTCGTAGTTCAGGCTTGAGGTCCGCGGGGCGATGCGGGCAGCGTCCGCATACTCGCCAAGTGCCGCTTCGTAATTCCGCTGCGCTGCAAATGACATTCCCAACCCGAGATGGGCAGGTACAGCGTCTGGTTTTAAGCGGGTTGCGAGCCGGAACAACGGAATTGCCTGTTCGGGTTGCTTTCCGATGAGAAAGTCACCACCGCGCGCGACCAGCATGGGATAACCTCGCCAATATTCAAGGCCGGCAAAGGAGGCAAGGACACTCGCCGCGACCAATCCTAGTATGGCTGTGCGCCGGACTGTATCGTCTTCTTGCGGAGCTACGCGGGCGATCAACGCACCCGTCACGAGCCCGGCAACCAGGCCACCGATATGAGCCGCGTTATCCGTGCGTCCGGAAATCGCGCCGAAGAGAAGGTTATAACCTGCGAAAAGCAGAAGGCTCCTCAGTTGGGCCGCGATTGCAAAACGCGGCAGGGTGAACTCGCCCAGATAGTAAGAAGCAATCAACGCTCCGGCGATTCCAAAGATCGCGCCAGAAGCGCCCGCGCTGAGCCCGTTCGGGCGCCACGCAACACTCGCGACACTCCCAGCGATACCGCAGAGGATGTACACCACGCCGAATGTCCAGCTGCCATAGAGTGACTCGCACAAAGCACCAAGGTCCCATAGGCACCACATGTTGAAGCCGATGTGAATGATCCCAATGTGAACGAAGACCGAAGTCAGCAGGCGCCACCACTGTCCAGAAAGAGTGTAAAAGCCTGCATTAGCACCCCAGTGCAGCAGTTGGTCGGTTGTAGGATCAGTCAGAGAAACGCCTGCGACCAACATTCCGACGAAAACAGCAACGTTGATACCAAAAAAGACCTTAGTGAGCGACATGCTGGACTGGCGCCGGACCCAAGGCGCGACCATCACGGGCTGAGGAGCATCGTCGGGGAGCTCACCGCGCTGGGCGGCCTGGTGCTGGACGCACCACTGGCAGACGGTCTTGCCAAAGGTGAACGGAGGAAGTTTGCGACCGCAGAGCGAACAATTGGCCATGATTCTTAAAAAGCGTAGCAGAAGTCCTGTAGTCTTCGCATTTTAAGGCGACGTGGGAGTATAAAACGGCAGGAGGCTGAACCGCGAATGGCAGACTTGACCGGACGTGTGGTGGTGGTGACGGGTGCTTCCATGGGGATAGGGGAGGCGATTGCAAAAAAGTTTGTAGACACCGGGGCCAGCGTGGTGTTGAGCTCGCGTGATCTGGACAGAGCGGAAGCAGCCAGGGCACGGATTGGATATTCGGACCGGACGATGGCCGTGGCTTGCGATGTGCGGGTGAGGAAACAAAACTTTGACCTTGCGCAGGCCGCGATGGAGCGCTTCCGAAGAATTGATGTCTGGGTGAACAATGCCGGCCATGGCCTTCTTGATTCGATGGCTGAAGTGGAGGATGGCGCGCTGCGCGAAATGTTCGACACCAACCTGTTCGGCGCAGTAGCAGGGATGCAGGCCGCGATTGCAGTGATGAAGACGCAGAGCAGGGGAACAATCATCAACATTTCCAGCGTGGCCGGACACATTCCGCTGCCGTTTCACGCCGGCTACAGTGCGACGAAGTTCGCCATGAATGCGATTGGGAAAGCCGCCAACGTGGAGTTGAAAAGAAATGCCATTCGGGTCCTGACCGTGTGCCCGGGGTATGTGCGGACCGCGTTCAGCGATAACGTGGCACTGGGCACAGAGCGAAAACGGGTCCGGCCGGGAAACGTGAAGGGGATCGACGCTGAGCGTGTGGCGCGAGCGACCCTGCGCGGGTATTTGGGCAATAAGCGGGAAGTGATCGTGCCGTGGACCATGCACATCCCGGTGAAGGTTTACCAGATTGTTCCTCGAGTCGTGGAGTGGGCGATGGGGAGGATGGCTGGGTAGTATGCGCCGAAGGTGACCCAGGTTCAGGCCAGTTCGTCCAGCATGCCCTGCATCTCTGATTGGGCGTGGTGGTTGCCGGTGCGAACGGCGGATGCGATGCCGTTTTGAAGCATTGTTTTTGCTTCATCGGCGTGGCCGGCTTTGACGAGTGTCTGCGCGGCCATGAAGTAGCCGGCGGTGTAGTCAGGGCTGTGGCCGAGCAGGGTAGCGAATTCCTGCAGCGCGCGACGGAAATCGCCTTGGTTGGACAACTCGATGGCCAGGCCGTAACGGGCGAAGGGATCGGCTGGGTTGGTGGCCAGGATTTCGGAGAGGGCGGCGATACGATCCATACACGGATTCTAACGTCTTCCATGACCTGCCGGTTGTGAATCGGGAGCACGCTGGCGGCATCTATGGAAAGTCAGATAGGATTCGGAGAGCGTGAAACGATGACCACCATCGAAGACCTGCCGGGACGTACGGTGCGTGAATCGCAATCGGAGATGGCGGAGATTGTGCTGCCGAATGATGCCAATCCGCTGGGAGCGCTGCTGGGCGGACGTCTCATGCACTGGATCGACCTTGCGGGAGCCATGGCGGCTCACCGGCATTCACGAAACTACGTGGTCACGGCTTCGGTGGACCACATTGATTTTCTGGTGCCTGTAAGAGTTGGGGACCTCGTCATTCTGCGTTCGAGCGTGAATCGTGTTTTCCGAACTTCGATGGAAGTTGGGGTGAAGGTCTGGGTCGAGAACTATATTTCCAGCGCGCGGCACCATGTGGCGTCGGCGCACCTGACCTTTGTGGCCGTGGATGCCGGCGGAAGACGATTGCCGGTGGCACAAGTCGTTCCAGAGACTGAAGAAGAAAAGCGCCGCTACGAGGACGCGGGGCGACGCCGGGAAAACGGCCAGGCAGAAGTCGAAAGACGCCACAAGGCAGCGCGATAGCCCACGGCAGCCGTGTTGAGACACAGCCTACGAGGAGAGTGAATTGTGAGCGCACATACACATGGAGGGCCGCCTCCGCAGGCTCCGCAACCCTTGCCGGGAGTGGATGCCATCATTGCCGTTGGTTCAGGGAAGGGCGGCGTGGGCAAGACCACACTTTCGGTCAATCTGGCAGTGGCGTTGGCCAAGATGGGTCACAAAGTCGGCTTGATGGACGCTGACGTGTACGGGCCGAACGTGCCTTTGATGCTGGGAGTGAATGCGCAGCCGCGGATGGTTGGCGAAAACCGCATCGAGCCGCTACAGGCGCACGGAGTGAAGGTGATCTCGGTCGGATTCCTGAATCCCGGGGACAAGCCGGTGATTTGGCGCGGGCCGATGCTCCACCAAATAATCCGGCAGTTTCTGAGCCAGGTGGAGTGGGGCAAGCTCGATTATCTGGTAGTAGACATGCCTCCTGGAACGGGCGATGTCGCGTTGTCGCTGGTGCAGTCGGTGCCGCTGACGGGCGCAGTGGTGGTTTCTACGCCATCGGACGTCTCACTGCAGGATGCGCGCAAAGCGATTGAGATGTTCCGGCAAATGAAAGTGGACGTCGTCGGAGTGGTGGAGAACATGAGTTACTTCGTCTGTCCCCATTGCCAGCATGAAGTCGATATCTTCTCTCGTGGTGGCGCCGAAAAAATGGCAGAGCAATTTAGTGTGCCATTTCTGGGTGGAATTGAACTGGATCCGGAACTTCGAAAGTCGGGTGACGGCGGGAAACCCGCGGTTCTGGCCGGGGAAGAATCGGCACACGGGAAATCGCTGTTCGCGTTTGCCAGGAAAGTGGCTGCGCGAGTGGATGAGATAAAAGCGAACACCCCAGCCGGTGTGGTCCAGATTCAGTAGCCCGCTCCGTCTTCAGACTATAATCTTGCCCACCATGAACTTGACCCCGGGTACCAAACTAGGTCCTTACGAGATTGTTTCCCTTCTAGGCTCGGGTGGCATGGGCGAAGTGTATCGCGCCCGGGATGCCCGTCTAAAGCGCGATGTGGCGATCAAGGTGTTGCCGCAAGCCCTTTCTCTTGACGCGGACCGCATGCGGCGCTTCGAGCAAGAGGCGCTTGCCACCGCGGCGCTGAATCATCCCAACATTCTGGCTGTATTCGACATCGGGACCAGCGACGGCTCGCCTTACGTTGTATCCGAGTTGCTTGAGGGCGAGACCTTGCGCGAGCGTCTGCGCACCGGAGCAATTCCGGCACGCAAGAGCCTGGATTACGCGGTGCAAATGGCGCATGGACTGGCAGCGGCCCACGAAAAAGGAATCATTCACCGCGATTTGAAGCCCGAAAACCTATTCCTCACCAAGGATGGGCGTCTCAAGATTCTGGACTTCGGGCTGGCAAAGCTCACCCAGCCCGATACCAGCAGCCAAACGTCCATGGCGACCGTGACCCACGCCACTGAGGCCGGGGTGGTGATGGGAACAGCAGGTTATATGTCGCCGGAGCAGGTGCGCGGCGGCACGCTGGACGCGCGTTCCGACATCTTCAGCTTCGGAGCCATTCTTTACGAGATGCTTACGGGCAAACGCGCCTTTCACGGCGACACTACCGCCGACACGATGAGCTCAATTCTGAAGGAAGACCCTCCAGATCTTTCCGAAACCAATCGCAATGTTTCCCCCGCGCTGGAACGCATTGTGCAGCACTGCCTGGAGAAAAATCCCGAGTCGCGATTCCATTCCGCGAGCGATATTGCCTTTGATCTCGAGCATCTTTCGGGAGCTTCAGGACCGTCGGCGAAAATCGCTGCGGTCACCGGTGCGAGTCCGCAGAGAAAGCTATGGATGAGGCTGGCCGCGGGCCTGGCAGCTGCCGCAGCGCTACTTGCCGTCGGTTGGCTGCTTGGCGGGGGCAGGGGAACTTCAGCCATACCTGAGTACCAGCAAATTACATTCCGGACTGGTTCCATCGGGAACGCCCGGTTTACTCCCGACGGCAGCATCGTTTACAGCGCATCGTGGGAGGGCGGTGAAAACCAGCTTTATATGTCTCGCACGGATGATCCAGGATCGCGTGAGCTGGGCATCAAGAAGGCAGACCTGCTGGCAATCTCCAAGGGCGGAGAAATAGCGATCTTGCTCGACATTGTTGGCCATGGCGGCTACGCGCGCAGTGGGACTTTGGCGCGGGTCCCGCTAAGCGGAGGAACGCCACACGAAGTGCTGGACAATGTGCAGGACGCGGACTGGTCCGCGAATGGCGACAATTTGGCGATCGTTCGCTATGTTCCGGAAAACGGCCACTGGCGGCTGGAGTACCCCATCGGCAAGGTAGTGCTCGACAGTATTGGCTGGCTTAGTCATCCCAAGATTTCCCCGGACGGTAAGTGGATCGCCTTTGCCGACCACGAAACTCCAGGGGGCGACGATCATGGTTCTGTCGCCGTCATTGGCGCGGACGGCAAGGAGCCCGAGAAGAAACTTTCCTCCGGCTGGTCCAGCGTGCAGGGGATTCTATGGTCTCCGGCGGGAGATGAAGTATGGTTCACTTCCACCAATAAAGGCAGCGCCGCGAACCCGCGCGCCGTGACTCTATCAGGCAAGCTGCGAACGCTGGCCAACGTGCCCGGGGGCATGTGGCTTGAGGACTTGCGCAATGGCGCAGTGTTGACCGTGGCGAATCATCGGCGTGTAGGGATCCGCGGGATGGGTCCGGGCGGAAAAGAAGAGCGCGAACTAGGATGGTTTGGATGGTCGGAGTTGGCCGACATCAGCCGGGACGGGAAGAAGGTTCTATTCGAGGAAGAGGGAGACGGCGGCGGCGCGAATTACACCGTGTTCCTGCGCGATACCGATGGATCGCCTCCCGCGAAAATCGGCGAGGGGCGCGCTTTGGCGCTGTCGGGCGATGCGAAGTTCGCGATCACAGAGCCCGCTCAAGGCGGACAACTCATGCTGGTGCCGACCGGCGCGGGCGAACCGAGACAACTCACGCACGATTCGGTAAGTTACAGCGACGCGCGTTTTCTGCCGGATGGCAAGCGCTTGCTGGCTTCAGGCATTGAAGCCGGGCACGGTGCTCGCGACTACTTAATTGATCTGAGCAGTGGCGATTCCAAGCTCCTCACTCCCGAGGGGACGGTTGGGACGGAAGTCTCGCCGGATGGCGCGAATGTGGCAGTACGGGGCTCCGATGGGAAAGTGGGAATCTGGCCACTTGACGGGGGCGGGTTTCGGCCTATTCCTGACATCGATTCGAGCAACATCCTTGTTGGCTGGGCGCTGGACGGTAGGTCCTTGTACATGACTCCACGCGGCCGTTTGGCGATCAGGAGGGTGTTTCGCGTGAATGTTCAGACCGGAAAGACGGAGCCGTGGAAGACCTTCGGCGAGGGAGCCGGTACTGGAATCTCGACCATTGGTCGGCTGAATGTTTCAGCGGACGAGGGTGCGTACGCCTACGTCTACTCGCGCCTACTCTCGGAAGCGTACGTGGTAAGTGGGATCAAGTAGCGGCTAGCTCTTTTTTGCAGCCCGGAACCGCGACAATCGCCATCGAGCTTCTGATTCGCGATCTTTCAGGATCAGGTCCGCCAGCATCTCTCCGATTGCCGGCCCGTGCTTGAATCCATGGCCGGATCCGCCGCCTACGATCCATACGTTCTCCGCACGAGGATGGCGGTCGATGATGAATTGTCCGTCGGGAGTTTGCTCGTACTGGCAGACGCGGGTTTCGAGCAGCGGGGCGTCTTTAAGGGCAGGGAAGCGAAATGCAATGTAGTCCCGCACCGAGCGGAGATTCCGGGCGCTCACCGTGCGCCGACCGTCGGTTGGGTCAAAACGCGGCCCGCGAGTGTCGTCGGCAATCTTGAAACCACGCCGGTCGGAACCTGGTATGCCGTAGAAGAAGTGGCCATGCTGGTCGCCCCATACGGGGAGAGACTCGCTGCTAAAACTCGTCCCTGGCGGCGTGCCGAAAAAAAAGACGTCCTGCTTGGTCGGTTGAATGAGATTGCCGATGGTGCGAGGGAAAAGCGGGCCGAGCCACGCGCCGCAGGCAAACACGTAGAAATCCGCGGACAGATGACTGCCATCGGAGAGCCGGATCGCCCGACCGGGCTGGTCATCTATTCTCTTGGACAAAACCGCAGCCGGGCGATATTCTCCGCCGGCGGCGACAAAGGCATCTACGACAGCCTGACAGCTTTGTCTCGCGTCGAGATATCCCGAATCCGGTTCAAAAAGTCCCCAGTCAAGACCGGAGAAGTTAATTTGGGGCCAGAGTCGCCGCATTTCGTGACGTGCAAACTGGCGATGATGGATTCCTTCCTGGCCGAGACACTCGATGGAGTCTCGCTCAAAGGTACCCGCGCCTTTCGACGCCATCCAGAGCACGCCGGTGCGATGCAGAAATTGACGCTTCCAGAGGCGCTCATACTTCGCCCACAGAGTCAGAGCTCGAGAAGCCAGTGACGTGCAGGTAAGGTCTGCGCCGTAAGCGCACCGCATGATCCGGGTCTCACCTCCAGACGATGCGCGAGAGTTGCCGGGCCCCCATGGGTCTACCAGTGTGACGCGAGCGCCGCGCTCAAGTAGCGTGAGCGCGATCCAGCCGCCAAAAGCGCCCGCCCCAGCCACCACAATGTCAGCCCTTGCTGCCATATGTGATTGATTCAAGAAGAAATAGTGTACCTACTTTTGACCAGGCACGGCGCTTGACAGGGGGAGGGCGGCTTCCTAGAATCCAGAGTAGTGAACTCTTCGCATCCATCATCTAAGTATTTGCATCTAAAATACTTAGGTTAGATCGGTCAGCGGTTGCCCTAGATTATTTTTGCCTTATGGTTGCAGATTCAAATATCGGCAAACGAGAACGCGAGATTCTAACCGCGATTGTCGAGACCTTTATCTCGACTGGCGATCCGGTGGGGTCGAGAACGCTGGCACGACAGAATCGCGAGAAGCTGAGCCCCGCCACAATTCGTAACGTCATGGCCGATCTGTCGGAGGCCGGTTACCTGGATCAGCCGCACGCATCCGCCGGGCGGGTGCCCACGACAGAGGCCTACCGCTATTACGTGGAACAGATCAGCGGGACGGCTCGACTAACGCCTCAGGATGAAGCGATGATCTCTGACACGCTTGCCGGGGTGAGCGACGTGCAAGAGTTCATGGAGCGGACTTCGCACGTGCTATCGCTGATCTCTCACAATGTAGGCGTGGCCGTGGCCGCAAGCGGATCTAAGAACGCTTTGGAGCACGTTTATTTTTCGCGGCTGGGTGATCAGAAGGTGCTCGCTGTTGTGGTAACGCGAGCGGGCGTTGTGCGCGACCGCGTGCTGCGTCTCGATCTTCCGCAGACGGAACTGGAAATGGCGGCGCGGTATATCAACGAGAACTTCTATGGCTGGACCATGGAAGCGATGGGCGCGGAGTTGGAGCGCCGGATCGAGCGGGAGCGCGGAGAATACGATCTGCTGATGCGGTCGATCGAGAAACTGTATGAACAGGGAGCGCTGGCTTCGGAACCACAAGGAGCTGTGGTGTTCGTCGAAGGGGCCGCCAACCTAGTGGCAAGCGAACAGGACCGCCGGCGTTTGCAGGACCTGCTGCAAACGCTTGAAGAGAAGGAAAAGGTTGCAAAGCTGCTGGGAGCCTATCTGGACGCGAAGCAGGAAGCGGTCCGGGTTGTGATTGGGCTGGATGAAGCGTTGCCCTCGATGCAAAACCTAGTACTGATCGGCGCTCCGGCGCGGTCCGGTACTGATGTGGTGGGCTCGCTGGCGGTGATTGGACCGACTCGCATGGATTATCAGCACACCATGACCGCTGTTTCGTACATTGCACGGATATTTGACAAGATCCTGAACGAATCGTAGGAGAAGCGGGGGAAAAAGAGCGGCGATGCGGAAAGAGAACGGAAAAGCAGAAGCTAGACGCGCGCTGGATTTGGAACACGAACTGCCTTCGGGTGAGGACGCAGCAAACTCGATGCCGAGCGCCACGGGAGACACAGCCGCTGGCGATACCGAGCTGCAAAGGTTGAAAGCAGAGCGCGACTCACTTCTGGAACGGCTGGCGCGAGCGCAAGCCGAGTTTGAGAACGCGCGCCGGCGCGGAGCGCGCGAGCAGCAGGAGTTTCGCGAATTTGCCACCGCGGATGCTGTCAGAGCCATGCTGCCGGTTCTGGACAATTTCGAGCGAGCTCTGAGGGCCAAACCCGAGGGCACCGACTTTCGCAGCGGAGTTGAATTAATTTACAAGCAGTTGCGGGATGTGCTTGCACGGCTGGGAGTTCAACCGATCCCCGCACAGGGTGAACCCTTTGATCCGCGGGTGCACGAGGCTGTCGAGATGGTGGAAACCGGGGAAGCTCCTGACCACACCGTCTTGGAGGAACTGCAGCGCGGATACCGGATGAAGGAGAAGCTTTTGCGGCCCGCCATGGTGAGAGTGGCGAAAAATCCGGAGAAATAGCAGTCTCCACTTTCAATCGAGTTCAGTCTGACGAGGTTATTATTCTGGCCACAAAAGCTAAACGTGACTACTACGAAGTACTCGGCGTCGGCCGCTCGGTCACCGAGGTCGAACTGAAGAGCGCTTACCGCAAGCAGGCGCTGAAGTTTCACCCTGACCGCAACCCCAATAATCCCGAGGCGGAGGAGCAGTTCAAGGAAGTGAACGAGGCCTATGCGGTGTTGTCGGACGCGGATAAGCGCGCCCTCTATGACCGCTATGGACATGTCGGCTTGAACAACGGCGGTGGCGCGAGCGGATTTGAGAGTGCCGTCCCAGACTTTAACGAGATTTTTGGCGAGTTCTTCGGCTTCGACGTTTTCGGCAGCGGCCGCAGAACCCGAGCACAACGTGGTGCTGATCTTCGAGAAGACCTTACGCTGCAATTCGAGGAAGCGTATTTCGGCGTTGAGACGCAAATCAAGGTCAGGCGGCATGAACGCTGTGAGGACTGCGGAGGATCCGGAGCCCTGGGCGGCAAAGCGCCCGCGACCTGCAAGTCGTGCGGCGGCCGGGGACAGGTGAGGTATCAGCAAGGCTTTTTCAGTGTTGCTCGAACCTGTCCGACCTGTCATGGCTCGGGAACGGTGGTTACGGATCCATGTTTAAAGTGCAGGGGGGAAGGACGCATCCTGCGCCAGAAAATCGTTGAGGCGAAGGTTCCGGCGGGCGTCGAAGACGGCACGCGCATTCGCTTCGCGGGCGGTGGCGAAGCCGGATTATTTGGCGGTCCTCCGGGTGATCTTTATGTGGTCCTTCATGTAAAGGAACATGCTTTCTTCGTGCGCGAGGGCAACGACCTGCATTGTGTAGTTCCGATTTCTGTGGCTCAAGCTGGGCTTGGCGCGGAGATTCGAGTGCCGACGATGGAAGGTGAGCACACACTGAAGATTCAGGAGGGAACGCAGCCCGGCGCCCGGTTCCGCGTGAAGGGTAAAGGCGTACCGGTTTTGAACGGCCGAGGCCGGGGAGACTTGTATGTTGAAGTGCAGGTGCAGATTCCCAGCCGCTTGAGCAAGCGCCAGAAAGAACTTCTGCAAGAACTGGATGCCACTATGAAGGTGGACAACCAACCTGTACTTCGTTCTCTGCTGGGCAAGATGAAGGACATATTCGGATAGCGCTCCTGCGCCTTGCTGCCCGGCCAAACCGCGCATCTGAAGCGCCAGTGATAGCCAGTTAGAACTCATGACTCGACGCCGCTGGATCGCCGATGAAGCTTCCTCCGATCGAGCGTGGTTGACCGGAGAGCCTGCCTGGCACTTGGCGCAGGTGCTGAGGGCTCAACCCGGTCAGCAGTTCGACGTTGTAGCAGGGGACCGCGTCCGCAGAGGCACAATCGTCGCCGTAACGCCGGAGCGAGTCGAGTTCACGTTAGCGGATGATCTCTCCGTCTTCGAGATGCGTCCAGTAGCCCTTGTACTCGCCATCTGGAAGTTCGACCGGATGGAGTGGGCAATTGAAAAGTGCACGGAACTGGGGGTTAACGCCATCTTGCCGATAATCGCTTCCCGCACCGATGCGCATCTGGCCAAATCGGCCGGAAAGCGCGTGGAGCGATGGAACAGATTGGTCCGGCAGGCTGCGCAGCAATCACGCCGGTCTTCAGTGCCAGAGATCAAAGCCCCGATTCCGCTGAAAAACATTCTTGGCACGTCCGGTTTTAGGGTCGTACTGACGGAAAC
>Ga0209698_10002229_pt1 | contig 22049 bp, 19 predicted proteins | sample LitLauG_LLR_2012_FD_187203 | JGI IMG/M metagenome (GOLD analysis project Ga0209698, IMG submission 187203) | Freshwater sediment microbial communities from Pennsylvania, USA - Little Laurel Run_MetaG_LLR_2012 (SPAdes) (version 2) | ecosystem: Environmental > Aquatic > Freshwater > Creek >...
CCCACCAGCAGCATCTGCAGGCGCTGGTCCTGCGTCAGGGACACGACGGAGGCGCGGATGATCTCGAACTGGCCCGTCTTTACCGTCACCTTGTACAGGAACACGGCCGTGACGATGATCCAGGCGATCGGCCACAAGCCATACAAGAAGCCATAGACCGCGGCGGCCAGTGCCATGGGCACGGGCATGCGGTAGAAGAAGATGGCGATCAGCAGGGCCAGGACGACCGTGATGGAACCGGCCAGATGCCCCTTCATGCGCAGCAGCGCCAGCGCAACGAAGAAGAAGATGATCGGGATCGCGGCCACCAGCGCCGACAGCCAAAGGTTGCCGAGCGGGTCGTACAGTTGCTGCCAGGCCTGCATGGGGGTCTCCTCCTAGATGACGATTATTCTAATGAGAGCGTTGCTGCTGGCCCCGGCGCAGCAGATCGCGCAGGCGCCGCGGCGCCGGGCGCAGCGGTGTGCGGCAGCGGGTCCAGGCCCCCTGGCGTACCGGCGCCAGCGCCCGGCCGCGGCTCATCAACCAGGTACCGAAGCCATACAAAAGGCCGCGCCCGTAAAGCAGCGACCAGGCGTGCCAGGCGGCGCTCACGAGTGGGCGTCGCGCCGCACCGGCACCGCGCAGCACGGCGACGCCATCGGACGCCCGCGCCTGCGCGGCGTTGCGCAACTGGATCAGCAGCTCCGGAATCGGGATGCGTACCGGGCATACCTGGCTGCACGCTCCGCACAAGGTCGACGCGAAGGCCAGCGGATAGGTCCGTTCCAGGCCAAGCAGATGCGGCGACACGATGGCGCCGATCGGTCCGGGATAGGTCGTGCCATAGGCATGGCCGCCGATCCGGGCATAGACCGGACAGTGGTTCATGCAGGCTCCGCACCGTATGCATTGCAAGGTCGCGCGCAGCGCCGCATCGGCATAGGCCTGGGTGCGGCCGTTGTCGACCAGGATGAGATGCACCTGCTCGGGGCCGTCGCGTTCGCCGGCCCGGCGCGGCCCGCTGATGAGGTTCACATAGGTCGTGATCGACTGGCCGGTGGCCGAGCGGGTCAACAGGCTGAGCAGGGGCGGCACGTGCTCCAGGCGCTCGACCACCTTCTCGATGCCGGTGATGGCAATGTGCACGCGCGGCAGCGTGGTGCACATGCGCCCGTTGCCCTCGTTTTCGACCAGGCACAAGGTGCCGGTCTCGGCAACCGCGAAATTGACGCCCGACAGGCCGAGCTCGGCGCGCTCGAATTCATCGCGCAGCGCCTGGCGCCCGATCTGAATCAGCGCGTCGACGTCCTCGGTATAGGGCGCCCCCGGGATCTTGGCGGCAAACAGCGCGGCGATCTGCCGCTTCGTCTTGTGTATCGCCGGCATGATGATGTGCGAGGGCGCCTCGCCGGCCAGTTGCACGATGAACTCGCCCATGTCGGTTTCGACCGCGCTGATCGAGGCGGCCTGCATGGCATGGTTGAAGCCGACCTCCTCGCTCACCATCGACTTGCCCTTGACGATGCGCCGCGCCCCGGCGCGCTGTGCGATGTCCAGCGCGATGGCGTTGGCTTCGGCCGCCGTTTCGGCCCAGTGCACCTGGATGCCGTTCTGGCGGCAGCGCGCTTCGAGCTGCTCGAGCAATCGCGGCAGATGGGCCAGGCTGTAGCGGCGCAGCGCCGCGCCCAGGTCGCGCAGCTGCGCCAGTTCGGCCTCATCCGTAAATTGCGCGCGGCGCTTTTCCTGCAGGAAATCCATGGCACTGCGGAAATTGACCCGCTGCGCGGTATCGGCCACCGCCTGGCGGCTGCGCCACGCGAAATCCTCCCCCGCCTGGCGGCCCCGATCGGGTTTCATGACGCGCCGTTGTCCGGGTGCAGCAGCACGACGACCAGCTGGCGCGGCCCGTGGGCACCATAGGCCAGGGTCTGCTGTATGTCGGCGGTCTTGGATGGACCGCTGGCCAGCACCACATTGGTCGCAAGGCCCTGCGGCCACGCTTCTGACTGCAGCGCTGTCGGCAGATCGGCATGAATCGCTTCGGTTGCAAGGAGCACCACATGCACCGGCGGTACCAGCGACAGGGTGCGCGGCTCGCCTGGACCGCACCACAGCACCAGCGTGCCGGTGTCGGCGATGCCGCTGCGGGCGCGGGTGAGCGCGGCGTCGACCTCGCCAAACAGGCGTTGGCGCCACGCATCGGCGGGGGTTTCGCAGTCGAGCAGGCGCACGCCGGCGGGCAGCCCGGCGCGGCGCTGCCGCTGTGCTTCAACGGCGGTCCCGACCAGCAGGGTCCGCAGCCCCTTGGCGACGCAGAGCGCGCCGAGCAATTCGGGCCAGGCACTTTGGCTGCTGTCGTGCACCTCGGCCCGCGCGGCCAGTAGCGCGCTGCGCAGGCGCTCGACACGCGCCGTGTGGTCCTCGTCCCGGTGCCGCGCTCGAACCCAGCCCTGGACATCGGGTAGCGCCATAGGCGCCGGTGCGGGAGCCGACCGCAGCCGGCCGAGTATGCGGTCGCGGGCACTCACGCCGACGCCCCCCGGGTGCGGCGCCACAGGAAGCTTGCCAGGTGCTCACCCGCAAGGCGCACCGTCGCTGCCGTGCCATCGCCTTGGGCGCGTTGCTGCGCATGGCCGAGGATATTGAAGAGGCAACCGCAGTCGCCGCTGACGACCACCTGGGCGCCACTGGCCAGCAGGCTGTCGACTTTATCGCTGACGATGGCCTCGGAAATCGCCGGGTGCGCCAGTGCGAAGGTCCCCCCGAATCCGCAGCATTCCTCGGCGCGGGCCGGCTCCACCAGCCGGACCTGCGCCAGGCGGCGCAGCAGTGCAGCGCTGGTTTCGTGCACGCCCATGCCGCGGCGCGCATGGCAGGAGGTATGCAGGGCCACTGCACAGGATTCACCCCGGTCCGGGCGGTCGAAGCCGGCCACATGGACCAGGAATTCACTCAATTCGAACGTGCGCTGCGCCAGGTCCTGCGCCTGCGCATGCAACCGCGCATCGTCGGCGAACAGGCGCGGATAGTGATGGCGGATCATCGAAGCGCAGGATCCGGAAGGCACCACGACCGGCCAGGGCTGCACGAACAAGGCCAGCTGCTCGCGGGCAACCCGGCGCGCCTCGTCGGGGTAGCCGCTCGTATAGGCCGGTTGGCCGCAGCAGGTCTGGCGCGCGGGAAAGTGCACGGCAATCGCCTCGCGCTCGAGCAGTTTGACGGTTGCCAACCCGGCCTCCGGCGCGAACTGATCGACCAGGCAAGTGGCGAACAAATAGACGTCGCGCGGCTTGGGTGGATAGTCGCGGCGCGTGTTCCCCGAATCCTGCATGGCAGGCTACTCCTCCGTGTACTTGTTGTAAGTGCTTTTTCAAAATGGTAATGTGGTCTTACCAGTACCGCTTGACTTGGGTCAAAAGCTCGCTCATGGGCGTTGGGAAAGGTGATTTCCAGGATTAGCATTGCCGGCAGAAATCAATGGTCCGACCACTTAGCGCCTCATGAATCCAGAACGACTCAGCGCGAGCAGGATTTCCGACGCCGTTGCCGAACTGCTGGAAAACCGGATTCTCGAGGGCTCCTTGAAGCCCGGTGACCGCCTGGCCGCCGAGCGCGCACTGGCGGCGCAAATGGGCGTATCGCGCCCTTCCCTGCGCACCGCGATTCAACAGTTGGCGTCCAAGGGCATGCTCGTCACGCGCCATGGCGGCGGCACCTACGTTACCGATCGGCTGGAAGCGCATTTTGCCGACCCGTGGCAGCAGATGCTGCAGGGTCACCCGATGCTGCAACAGGACCTGCTCGAGTTTCGCCAGATGCTCGAAAGCCAGGCCGCGTTTCTCGCGGCGGAGCGCGCCACGGATGCCGATATCGAGCGCATCGACCGTGCCCATGCCAGCCTGGCGGCGGAATATGAAGGGGGCGAAATGGGCGCTTGCGTCGACCACGATGTCGCCTTTCACCAGGCGATTTCCGAGGCCTCGCACAACGTCCTGATCAGCCACCTGACGGCGAGCCTGATGCGCATCATCCACGGCCACATCACGAGCAACCTCGAGCACCTGCATGCACGGCGCCAGCGCTGGGACGAGCTCAAGGCGCAGCACCGCAGCATCTGGCTGGCGATCCGCGAGCGCCGGCCCGAGCAGGCTGCCGCGGCTGCACGCACGCACATCGAATTCGTGCGCAAAGGCATGGCCGAAGCCGCCATCGAGGACGAGCGCCGCAAGACGGCATTGCGGCGCCTGAGCGATGCCAGCCCCTAAGGCACGGCAGCGCGGCGCAATTGCGCCCGGCTCATAATCACACCCGTGCGCTTGCCGACACCAGGCCCCTGGCGGGCGCCGCGCACGGTGACGGCGCACAGTCTCGCGTCACCGCCGGAGCCGATTGAGGATCCTCGTCACGACCGAAATTTTTCTCGCCTTCCTGCGCCTGGGGCTCACCAGCTTCGGTGGGCCGGTGGCGCATCTGGCCTATTTTCGCCGCGAATTCGTCCAACGCCGAGGCTGGCTCGACGAACATGCCTATGCCGATCTGGTCTCCTTGTGCCAGATGCTGCCGGGTCCTGCCAGCAGCCAGGTGGGCATGGGCCTGGGATTGTTGCGTGGCGGCGTGGCCGGATCGCTCGCCGCGTGGCTGGGCTTCACGCTGCCATCGGCACTGGCGCTGGTGCTATTTGGCCTGGCCTTGCGCGGCCTGGACGTCGCGCCGGACAACGCCGCGCTGCATGGCCTGAGGATAGTCGCCGTGGCGGTAGTGGCCCAAGCGGTTTGGGCCATGGGCAAGACGGCGTGTCCGGACCGGCCCCGCGCCGTTATCGCGCTGCTTGCCTGCGCGGCGAGCCTGCTGCGGCCCGGAAGCGTCGGGCAGTTCGCGATCATCGCCGGCGCTGGCGTGTTCGGTGCCCTGGGCCTGCCGGCCGGACCCGCCACGCCAGCGCTCAGGCCCTTTGCGGTGCGCCTGGGCAAGCGCGCCGGTGGCGGCCTGCTGGCCGCGTTCGCGCTCTTATTGCTCGCCTTGCCGGCACTGGCGCACTGGACGCAGAGTGCGGCGCTGGACCTGTTCAGCCGCTGCTACCGCGCTGGCGCGCTGGTGTTCGGCGGCGGGCACATCGTATTGCCCATGCTGCAGGTGCAGTTGGTGGGCGGCGGCGTGGTCAGCAACGACGTGTTCCTGGCCGGCTATGGCGCTGCGCAGGCCGTCCCCGGCCCGCTCTTCACGTTTGCCGCCTACCTTGGGGCCCTGTCCCGGACCGCCGCCACTGGCTGGGCCGGCGCAACCATTGCCCTGGTGGGCGTTTTCCTGCCCGGCTACCTGCTTGTGATCGGACTGCTGCCTTTGTGGGAGCGCGCGCGACGCCATGCGGCGGCCGCGCGCGCCTTGCAGGGCATCAACGCCGCGGTGGTCGGCCTGTTGCTGGCCGCCCTCTACACCCCGGTGGGGACGAGTGCGATCGGCGCACCGGCCGACCTTGCCCTGGCCTTGGTCGCTTTCCTGTTTCTGACCGTCGGCAAACTGGCACCCTGGCTGGTGGTTGTCGGCGGGGCCGCACTGGCAACGCTGATCGATCGCTAAAGCCCCGATGCAAGCAGGCCCCGCGACGCAGCGCGAGTGCCGGCGCCAGGGCCCTGCTTCAATGCCGCCGTTATCGGCAGCACACCCGCGCGATCAAAGTTGCAGGCGGCCGGATGCGGGTGTCGCTTCGGCTTTATGGCGCGCGTCATAGCGACGCTGGGCCGCATCGATCTCGCCCATGTGCGCTTCGGTCCACTGGGCCAGAACCTCGATGGCCCCGGCCAGGGTCGAACCCAGCGCGGTCAAGGAATATTCCACAGTGACCGGCGCCGCCTGGCTGACCTCGCGTTGGACCAGCCCGTCACGTTCGAGCTTTTTGAGCGTGAGCGACAGCACTTTTTGCGAAACACCGTCGACTTCGCGGCGCAGGCCATTGAAGCGCAGCGTGCCCTGACGCAGCCGGCCTAGGACCAGCAGCGACCATTTGTCGGCCAGACGATCGAAAACCAGCCGCGCCGGACAATCGCGCGAATACACGTCATAGGCCAGAGCGCCGGGGGGCGTGGCACTGCGGATCCTGGGCATGACCGTTAGGTTACCGCGACCGGATCGGCGGGTAATGTCCCTTTAAGTAACTATTTGACAGCTGGTTTCTATACGATACCATATGCCCGGATACTGGCAATCGTGCCGGGACAGCACGCCGCACCGGGCGGGACGCTGTCAAGATCGCCGGCCGGCGCCCGTCAACACTGGAAAACGAAAGAGGAACTCGCATCATGGTCAAAGCAGTTGTCGTCTATTTTTCGGGATATGGTCACACCCAACGCGTGGCCGAAGCGGTAGCGGCCGGTGCTGGAGCGCAATTGCTGGCGATCGACAAGGATGGCAACCTGCCCGACAGCGGCTGGGAGGCCCTGGGCGCCGCCGATGCCATCATCCTAGGCGCGCCCACCTACATGGGTGCGGCCGCCTGGCAGTTCAAGAAATTTGCCGATGCCAGTTCCAAGGCCTGGTTCACGCGCGCCTGGTCCGACAAGGTCTTCGGCGGTTTTACCAATAGCGCCAGCCTCAATGGCGACAAGCAGAACACCCTCATCAGCCTGCAAACGCTCGCCTCGCAGCACGGTGGCATCTGGGTCAGCCTGGGCCTGCCGCCCGCCAACGCCCTCAAGTCGACCCGCCACGACATCAACAACCTGGGCGGCTCCATCGGCCTGCTGGTGCAGTCGCCCTCGGATGCGGGCGCCGATGCCATTCCCGACGGCGACCTGGAAACCGCGCGCCTGTACGGCCAACGCGTGGCCGCGATAGCCGCACGCCTGGCGTCGCGCTAAGTCCCGCGCGCCGTGCCCCGCGCCCCGACCGGCGCGGCACGGCCGCGACATGGGCTAGGGCGTCTGGGTCGCCGCTTCGAAGCGCCGGCCTTGCCAGTGATAGGCCACCGCAAACTGCCCGCAGGAAACAAAAACGATGCCGGTGTGCGCCGTCGTGCCCGGCGGCCCGGCGCTGGCCGCACGCGCACCCGGGGGCGCGTGTGCGGCGATGCCGCGGGTCGTGGGCAGCGCTTCCTGGAACGCGTAGACCTCGCGTGCGCGCAGGCGTCCGTCGGCCTGCGCCAGGTAGGCCACGACGCGCGCCTGGTAGGTCGGATAATCCTGATCGTCGAAGTGCACGGTCCAGGTGGGCTGATCCGACACCAGCAAGGCCGCATAGTCGGTGCGTCCATCGCCATCGAAATCGGCGGCAAACCAGGCCGGGCCCGGCGCCGCCTCCGGCGCACAGTCGGTGTAACGCGTTTCATCCGCGCTCAACACATGCATGCCCGGGTGCGTGGCGGCAATGGCCGCGCGCAGCGGCGCCGGCAGGCCCTCATCGGCCGCCGCGCCGGGTTTGCGAAACACGATGATGTGCTGCCAGGGCAAGGGCTCGGCGACCCGCTCCAGACGCAGCGGCAGCACCTGCGCCTCGCGCTCGACCTGCTTCACGCTCATCTTGTGCAGCGGCTTGATCGGGACCGCGGGATCCTCGGCACGATATTCCACGAACACGACGCGTCCGCCGGGGCGCAGTGCCCGCACGATGCTCGCCAGAACCTCGTACGGGCGCGCCAACTCGTGGTACACGTCGACCATGATCGCCAGATCGATGCTTTCGGGGGGCAAGCGCACGTCATCCTCGGCGCCGAGCACCGGATGGAGCTGGGGCAGGCTCTCGCGCTGCGCGCGTTCGGTGAGCTTCTCGACCATCTGCGGTTGCACATCCACCGCCTCGACCCGCCCCGTCGCGCCCACCACGCGGGCGATGCGCCGCGCCACATAGCCGGTGCCGGCACCGATATCGGCCACCCGCATGCCGGGCACCAGGTGCAATTCCTGCACCAGCAGGTCGGTGCGCTCCTCGGTCTCGCGCTCGTCGCGCTCGAGCCAGTCTGCCGCCTGCCAGCCCATCACGCGCGCGACTTCGCGACCGAGGTAGCGCACGCCGATGCCGTCCTTGGACACGGGTATCGACTCGTAGGCGGGCGGCGTGGACGCCGGCTGGGCAAGGGCCGCTGGCAGCAGCAGGAGCGAGTACAGGCCCACGACGAGCGATGGTCGGCGCAAGGATCGGAGCATGGCGGGTGGCGCATGGGGCGCGCAGCTGAGGTGAGCGCCTATGGTATCGGACGTAGCGCCGGTAGCGCAGGTAGCGCAGGTCGCGAAGCCGGCACGACCGGACCTCTGTTGCCGTAGTGAAACCCCCGCGGCCCGCAAGGGCATCGGCCGGCGCGACTCAAGCCCGGCCGCGCCTGAGCCTCAGGCGACGCCCGCCAGCTGGCCCGTCTTGAAGACCGCCACCGCGCCGACCAGCTGCTGCGACTGGGCTTTGAGATCGTTGGCGGCCTCGGCACTGCGCTCGACCAGGGCCGCATTGTCCTGGGTGTCCTGATCCATCTGCAGCACGGCGGCACTCACGCGCGACACGCCGTTGCTCTGCTCGGCGGTGGCGGCGCTGATTTCCGAGACGATATGACTCACGCGCCGGATCGCCTCGACCACCTCGCTCATGGTCGTGCCGGCCTGGTTGGCCAGCGCCGAGCCCCGCTCCATGCGATCGACGCTGCCGCCGATCAGGGTCTTGATTTCCCGTGCGGCGGCCGCGGAGCGCTGCGCCAAGGCCCGCACCTCGCTGGCAACGACGGCGAAGCCGCGGCCCTGCTCGCCGGCGCGGGCCGCCTCGACGGCGGCATTGAGCGCCAGGATGTTGGTCTGGAAGGCGATGCCGTCGATGACACCGATGATGTCCGCGATCTTGCGTGCGCTTTCGCTGATGCCCAGCATGGTGTCGACGACTTCGCCGACGACGGCTCCGCCCTTGGCGGCGACCTGGGAGGCGTCCTGCGCCAGATCGTTGGCCCGTTGTGCGCTGGCCGCGTTGGTACGCACCGCCGCACCCAGTTGCTCCGCGGTGCTGGCAGTCTGCTGCAGGGCGCTGGCCTGGTTCTCGGTTCGGCCCGACAGGTGCTCGTTGCCCGCGGCGATCTGCGCGCTGGCGGCGGCGACGTGCTCGGCGTTGCCGCGCACCGTGTTCACCACCCGGCACAGCGATTCCTGCATGTGGCTCAGGCAGGCCATGAGGCTGGTGGTATCGCCCTGCACCACCGGTATGCGTGTCGTGAGATCCCCCTGGGCCACCGCCCGCGCCAGTTCCGCCGCCGTCGCCGGTTGACCGCCCAGCTGGCGCAGGAGCGAGCGCGTGAAAATGATCGCCAAGATGCTGCCCGCGATGAGCGCGGCAGCCAGCAGGCCCAGGACGACGATGCGCGCCCGGGCATAGGCCTGACTGGCCTGCGCCGCGGCAACGTGGCCGGATTCGAAGCCGAAGGCCATCAACTGGTCGAGCGCGCCGATGGCCTCGTCGAGCGACATCTTGGCCGCGCCATCGGCGATATCGCGACCATCGTCGAGCTTGCCGGCGCGATCCAGGGCGATGACGTGATCGTGCGCGCCCTGGTACTCCTGCAAGGGCTTGCGCAAGGCGTCATACAGGGTCTGCTGTTGGGCCGACAGGCCCAGCGCGACATAGTCGGCCAGGTTCTTGTCGATGGACTGGCGCGCGGCTGCCATCTTGTCCTCGTATTCGGACATGTAGCTGGCGTCGTCGGCGTGCGTGTGCTTGATCTCGTACTCGCGCAGCTCCAGCAGGGCGGCGCGAGCCGCGGCCAGCTGGCCCGCACCCGGCAGCCATTTTTCCGCCAGCTGGCTCGAGGCCTGGTTCACCGTGCTCAGCGCCGTCAAGGCACTGATGCCGATCACGGCGCTGAGGACGAGCACGACGCCGAAGGCCACGCCCAGCTTGCGACCCACCGGCAGCCGCGCCAGGCCCTGCGTGATTCCCCCCATCGTGTTCAAGTTCGGCCTTTCACCGGCAGTGTTGCCGCTATGCGATAGCGCCGCCGGATCGGCCCGGTGCGGCGCCGGATCGCGACGATCGACTAGCGCTTGAAACCCACGTAGGTAACACCGATGACCTTGCCGCCGCCGTCCTTGATGGGGTCGTAGCAGGCGCTGAAGGGCGTGCCCAATACGTCGACATCGCCGCAAAACTCGTCGCCCTTGGACACCGCGTCGTAGGCCTTGGCGCGCGCCAGCGTGGTGCCCACGCCGCGCTTGCCGTCCTGCGTCAGGACATTGGTGCTGACGCGCACGAACTCATCGCCGGACTTGACGAAGATCGTCGCCGTGGCGCCCGTCTGCTTCTTGATGTCGTCGACCAGGTCGTAGTTCTTGTTGAGCTTGCGGGTTCCGAAAAAGATCCTGGGCACGGTCTTGTCGCCGACGGTTTCGCTGCCGTCGAGCTTGGCCGAACCATACTTGGCCAGCCGATCGTTGAACTGGGCGATGGTCGCCTTGGGGTCGCCCGCGTGGGCCGCGCTCGCGAGGAGCAGCAGCGCCAGCGCACCGATTGCGCGTTTTTTCATGTTGGGTCCTCGTGTGGGTGAACTGCCGCAAGGGTGGCGTCCGGCACCGGCAAGGCGGCACGAGGACAGGCAGTGTCAGCGGGATGCTGCCTTCAGGGGCGCGTCCACTATCCATCGATTACCGCGTCCTTTGCCGGGCAAATCCCCGGGTGACCCGTCACAATTGGTCGCCTGCTGCGCTGGGGCATCCTGGCGCTGCCCTGCCACCGCGGTGGCATTGCCGCGCCGGGCGGGCGCGCGGCGCCGGATCAGGTTTTCTTCCACTCATCGCCGGGCATGATGCGGCGCATGAAGGCATCGAACAGGGGAACGGTGAACGCCGTGTCCCCGTGGCTGGGGCTGTAGATCATGCCCTTGGAGATCAGCTGCGCACGGGTCGGGCCCAGGGAGGTCACCTCGCGCTGGAGCACCGCGGCGATGTCGCCCGAGCGATGCGGCTGCGGACCCAGTTCGGCCATCGCGCGCAGGTAGCGCTTTTCGGTGGGCGTCAGGCGATCGAATCGCACGCGGAAAAAGCTCTCGTCGAGCGCCGCGATGGCGATCTGGCTCGCGCTTTGCACGTCGCGTGCCGTGATCGGGGACTGCGCTGCGCTCTCCCAGGCGTGCTTGCCCCATTCCTGCACGAAATACGGATAGCCCTGCGTCTCATCGAAGATGAGTTGCAAGGCTGCGTCGCTGATGTCGGCCCCGCAATCGCGCACCGGCTTGGAAATGGCCCGCTTGGCCGCTGCATCGGGCAGCGGTCCGATTTCCGGGAAATTGAAGAGCCGCTCCGCGTAGGATTTTGCCCGGCCCATGCGCCCGCGCAGTTGCGGCAGGCCGGCACCGATGAGCATCACCGGCAGGCTCTGCTGGGCCGTGCGGTGCAGCGCCGTGATGAGCGCCGCCAGCTGGTCCTCGGCCACGTATTGCAGTTCGTCGGCGAAAACGGCCAGTGCGGTTTCCCCCTGCCGTGCCGCCTGACCGACCGCCTCGAGCAAGGCTTGCAGGTCGTGTTCCAGGTCGCCGTTGTCGGCCAGACCCGCCTCGGGCTCGAAATCGAAACCGACCTCGATGTCCTCGTATTTGAGCTTCAATGCCTTCGCAAAGCCGGCCAGCCCGCGCAGGGCCCGCTGCGCCGCTTCCCGGGTTCGCTCGGCTTTTGACAGGCGCAAAAGCGCAATGCGCAGCTCCGGCGCAAGGATCGCCGGCAAGGAACGGTTCTCGGGCGCTTCCACCCGCACTGTGTAGATGCCCTGGTGCTCGGCTTCCGTGCGCATGCGATCGAGCAGCACCGTCTTGCCGACGCCGCGCAAACCGACCATGAGCATGCTTTTGCTCGGCAGGCCCCGGCGGATGCGCGCCAGCGCTATGCGGGCCGCTTCCCGCAGTTCCTCCCGTCCGGCCAGCTCGGGCGGTGGCGAGCCGGCACCGGGCGCAAAGGGATTGGTGACGGGATCCATGCCGCCATTATACGAATATTATCTGGTTTATCGAAAATGGATAAGAACATTAATAATTACATAATCATGCCAAGGCGGCTCGCCTACTCCGTCATCGCCTAGCCCACGCCTGGCGCCGCCTTGAAGCGCAATCGAATGCCAAGCGGTCGGTTGGTAAAAAATACGTTGCGAGGCTGCAGCGGTATCTCACCGCTCAGCGGCTTGTGTTCGATGTCCAGGCTTTTAAAAAGCACCTGCAGCACGATAGTGGCTTCGACCACGGCCAGGTTGCGGCCAAGGCAACTTTGGGGCCCCAGACCGAAAGGGTTGTAGTTCCTGCGCTGCTCGTGCGTGAGCGGATGGTCGAAGCGATCCGGATTGAAGGCATAGGGCCGCTCCCAGACGCTGCGCCGCAGGTGGCCGTAGATCGGCAGGTAACGCAGGATCGATCCGCGCCGGATCCGCATCGGCGCCGCACCGTTCGCAGCACCGGGCTCGCCCTGCACAGCATGGTCAACAGCGGCTTCCCGCAATACGGTGGGCACGATGGTATGGCGCCGCAAGGTCTCCTGGATCACGCAGTGGATGAACCCGAACCGCGCCGTGACGCTCTTTTCTGCCGGCGCGCGCGCCGCCTCCTGGCGCGCATCGGCCGCGATGCGGGCCTGCAGTTGCGGGTCGCTGGCAATCTCGGCCAGGGCGAAGGTCAAGGCGGACGCCGTGGTCTCGATACCGGCCATGAACAGCATCGCGCATTCCGTCGCCACGCAATGGCGCAGGCGCTTTTCGTCGGCCGGACCAAAGCGGCGCTCCAGCGCATCGATCAGGGGCATGGCAGTTCCCGACGAACGGGCGGCATCGATCTGCTTGCCGATCCACGATAACAGCGCTCCGATCGCCGTGCGCTGGGAGCGGGGCAACCAGAAGGGCTGGCGTTCGGGACAGCCGAAGAGGCGGAACAGCACGGCCAGGAGGGAATCGAACGATGCGCCGCCGCGTTCGGGAACACGCGGCACGACCGCGTCCAACCCTTGCTGCAGTTCGCGTGCTTCGTCCATTCCCAGAGGCCGGCCAAAAGCCACGAAGCCCATGATTCTGCCGAGCAGCGTCCGCATCAGGGCTTCGACGTCAGTCTCGCCGGCGGCATCCGTATCGCACGCCGCCGCCAGGCGCGTGAAGGTCTCGGTCGCCATCGCCTCTATGACCGGCACGTACTGCGAATGAACGTGCACCGGAGCGAACAGGCCCATCAGGGCCGCGTGCGTGTCCTGCCACTGCTTGCCGTCGGCGACGATCATCACGTGGCGTCCGAGGGCGCAGCGCAGCAGGCCCGCCAGCGGCCGATAGCGCGGATGCAGCTGCTTCAGGAAGAGCGCACGGGCCGCCTCGGACGCCAGGATGGTGACCTCCTGCCACCACCAGACGTTTTTGATCGCGCAACCGGCCACGCGTTGGCTCTTCGCGACCTTGCCGCCGTACCCGGGTCGTGTCATAGTCAACGCGGAATCGGCGGTGCCGGATGTGACGGGCAATCGCTCCGGATCCTTGCAGGCCCCTCGCGGCACCCCGCGTGGGGCCACGGCACTCGCCCCGCACCCGAGATCGCCAAATTGCGACAAAAGCAGACGTCGCCGACCATCGTCCGGCGACTGATCAATTTTTGGCCGCCGCTGCGCTGCGCGGGAATCCGGGTGCGGACCATTGCGGTCGACTGGCGCCAGGTGGAGGTCGAACTGCGGCTGCACTGGTGGAACCGCAATGCCATGGGCACCCTGTTCGGCGGTAGCCTGTTCTCCATGACCGATCCTTTCTATCCGCTGATGCTGCAGCACGCGCTCGGCCCCGAATATGTCGTGTGGACCAAGTCGGCGCAGATCGAGTTCGTGAAGCCGGGACGCACGCTCGCGCGCGCGAATTTCCACTTGAGCGACGACGATGTGGCAAAGGTATTGGCCGGGACGCAGTCCAACGAGAGCTTCCTCGCGGACTTCTCGACCGAAATCCTCAGTCAACAGAACGAAACGCTCGCGCGCGTCCGGACATCGGTTTATGTACGCAAAAGAAAGGCGCGTTAGGGGCGAAGAAAACCTGCCCTACGGCCTTGCCTCGTCGGGGCTGGCGGTTCCCTGCCCCGGCAAAGCGCAGGCAAGGACGGCCGACCCGATCCGCCCCCAGGAAGCCTCAGAACTCCTCGGCCGCGCTGCGTGCGACCGGATCGGCCGGGGCCACGGCGACCGCGGAGATCGGGATATTCGAGACCGAATGCCGGGGCTGGGGAACGTACGACAGGGGCAGCTCGGGCGCCATCGGACCCGTAAGCTTCGGTCCGAACCAGGCCGCTTTGAAGGCCTTGAACGGGTGGGTGAAGGCATCATCGACGGCTGTGCCCTCGAAGCCGCAATGGGCCATGCAGTTGTCGCATTTGCGGTTGCGCCCTACCCCGTACTGTTCCCAAGGCGTGTCGTCCATCAGCGAGCGGAAGCTCGGCGCGTAGCCTTCCCCCGACAGCAGATAACAGGGACGCTGCCAACCGAAGAGGTTGTAGGTCGGATTGCTCCAGGGCGTGCATTGGTAGGCCTGGTTGCCGGCAAGAAAGTCAAGATAGAGCGAGGAATGATTGAACGCCCAGCGCGCGCCGGCCGCGCGGGCACGGCCGCGGCGAAAGATGTCGCGGAACAGCCGCTTGCTGTTGGTGCGTTCCAGGAACACGTCCTGGCGCGGCGCGTGCTGATAGCTGTAGCCGGGCGACACCGTGATGGCTTCGATGCCCAGCTGCATCGCCTCATCGAAGAATGCCGCCACTTCGTCTGCGTTTTCGCCGGCGAACAAGGTGCAGTTGATGGTGACCCGGAAGCCCTTGGAACGGGCCAGGCGGATGGCGGCCACCGCCTTGTCGAACACGCCCTCCTGGCACACCATTTCGTCGTGGCGTTGCCGGTTGCCGTCCAGGTGCACCGAAAACGTCAGGTACGGCGATGGTCGATAGGCGTCAATGTGCTTGGCCAGCAGCAGGCCATTGGTGCACAGGTATACGAACTTGCGGCGCGCCACGATGCCCTCGACGATCTGGGGCAGTTCGCGATGGATCAGCGGTTCGCCGCCGGGGATCGAGACCATCGGTGCACCGCATTCGTCGACGGCCCGCAGCGCGTCCTCGACGCTCATCCGCCCGCGCAGGATCTCGTCCGGGTGGTCGATCTTGCCGCAGCCGGCGCAGGCCAGATTGCACTGGAACAGCGGCTCCAGCATGAGGACCAGCGGGTACCGTTTCTGGCCGCGCAGCTTGCGCGCCGCCAAATAGCGGGCGACGCGATAGATCTGGATCAGGGGAATTCCCATAGGCCGCTCTATCCGAGGCCAACCAGGGCGGAGGCATGATCCTGCCGAATGCGCGCCCATTCGAGCAGGAACCAAGGGGTAAAGCGCTCCCGCCCGCGCCCGGCCATCTCGTCCTGCAGCACTTGAGGCGCGACCCAACGCCAGCTGGCGATCTCGTCGCGATTGGCCCGGATCGCCTCGGAGCAGTGCCCGATGAACACCGAGCAAAGTTCGTGTTCGGCGCCGTCGGCGTCGAACTGGGCCTGGTACTCGAACTTGAACAGGAAGCGCAGCGGACAGCGCACGCCCAACTCCTCGTAAAGGCGCCGATGGATGGCAAGGTCCATCGATTCGTGTCGGCGCGGATGACTGCAGCAACTGTTGGACCAATACAGGGGCCACAGTCGCTTGGACGCGGCGCGCTGCTGCAGCAGCAGTTCGCCGCTTTCATTGAATATGAACAGCGAAAACGCCCGATGCAAGATTCCGCCGCGCTGGTGGCACAAGGATTTGCTGAGGTGGCCGAGTTCGCGATCACTGCCATCGACCAGGATCAGCATTTCGGAATCCGCAGCGGCGTGCTGCACTCCGGTGTCGGGCATGGCCCCTTGTTCGTCGGTCACAGCAGATCCTCCTCCCCGTCACACCCGACCACGTGGCCAGTTTACTGTCAGCAGGCGCTGCGGCGCGGGCCCAAACGCAAAGGCATGATGCCATCAGCCCGAGCGCCCCGCGCGGCGAGCCGCCCTTTCGGATCAGCGCGCACGCCACTTGACCACAACGCGCGCATTGATACGGGGTCCCGCGGCGGCCGCCGGTTCTCGGGCACTGCTGGCATGCGCCGGGCGGTGGACCGACTACTGCACCCGGGCAAGGCGCGTGAAGTCTGCATGCGCCGCGCCGGCGCTCAGCCGAGCAAACCGCGTTGGCGAAAATACGCCAGCGCGTCTTCGAAGGCCTGGACGGGTGGTCGCCACTGGTAACCCAGATCGCGCACCGCCTTGGCGCTGGAGAAGAACATCCGTTTGCGCGACATGCGCACGCCCTCGACGGTCATGCGCGGGGCCCGGCCGCTCAGCCGGGCCAGAGCCTCGGCAACATAGGCCAGCGGCAGCACCCCGGCATGCGGCAGGCGGATGCGCGGCGGCGTCCGCTGCACCAGTTGGGCGATCCGTTCGAGGATCTGCCGCAAGCTCATGTCGTCGCCCCCCAGGATGTAGCGCTCGCCGATGCGCCCACGGTGCAAGGCCAGCAGGTGGCCAGCGGCAACGTCGTCGACATGCACGATGTTGAGCCCGGTGTCGACGTAGGCCGGCATGCGGCCGGTGGCAGCATCGACCACGATCTGGCCGGTCGGGGTGGGCTTGACATCGCCCGGTCCGATCGGCGTGGACGGGTTGACGATGACCACGGGTGCCCCCGCCCGGGCGGCTTCCTGGGCGACCTGCTCGGCCAGGAATTTGGAGCGCTTGTAGTGGCCGATCATGTCGGCAAGCCCTACCGGTGTGTCTTCGCAGCCGGGGGATCGGTCGGCGGGCAGGCCGATCGTGGCAACGCTGCTCGTATGCACGATGCGCTGCACGCCGGCGCGCCGGGCGCAGTCGATGATGTTGCGCGTGCCATCGACGTTGGCCCGATACAGTTGCTCGGGCTGTGGCGCCCAAAGGCGGTAGTCGGCAGCGACATGGAACACGGCGCTGCAGCCCTGTACGGCGGGCTCCAGGGAGGCGCTGTCCGTCAGATCGCCCACGGCGACCTCCAGGTCCATGCCGGCCAGATTGCTGCGGTCTGCCCCCGCGCGTACCAGCGCCCGTACCTGCCAGCCGTCGCGCACCAGGGCGCGCGCAACCGCGGATCCGACGAAACCCGTGGCTCCGGTGACCAGTGCCCTCATGACACCCTGGCCAAGGACAAATCCGGGCAGGCGCTCGCGACCAGTGCGCCGCTGCGCGCGATTGCAGTAAGCGTGTGCCCCGCCGCGCGGTAGCGCCGGGCCAGATGCAGCAGGGCGATCAGGTCGGCCGGGGCGCGGGCAAGCGCGGCCAGCAGGCGCGGGATCTGCACCTCCCCGGAACGGTTCATGGCGGCCAGCACCGCGCGCGGTACTGCATCCTGGGCCGCATCGATGATCACGCGCACGGCGATAAAGGGCACGCCGTGTGCCGCAGCGATCTGCGCTATGGCATAGCTCTCCATGTCGACCGCGGCAGCCCCGGTGTCGCGAAACAGCCGCTCCTTCTCGGCGACGGAGGCGATCGGCCGCGGGCTGGTCAGCAGCCTGCCGCGCATGGGCTCGCCCCACGGACCAATCGCTGCACCCAGACGCTGGCACCACGGCGCGGAGGTGGGCAGCACGGCGCCTTCGTGGGACAGGATCTCGCCCGGCAGCACCAGGCTTCCCGGGCGCAAAGCCGGATCCAGCCCTCCAGCCATTCCCCAGCTCACGAGCGCGCTCGCGCCCGCGGCCACGAGCTCGCGGGCAGCGGCCGCGGCCGCCTCCGGGCCAACGCCGCCGAGTTGTACCAGGGCCGCGTCGCGCAGGCCGGCGCGCGGCTGGCGGCGCGAAACCCTGGCACCCAGGAATCGGGCCTCGGCCACCATGGCGGTGACGATGCCCACGGCGTTCACCGCGCCGCTCGCAGGCTGGTCCGGTTGCGATACGCCGCCAGCGCCCAAAGCGGGAAATAGGCCGAATAGCCGTGGTACTTGAGGTGAAACACGCGCGGAAATCCCGGCGCGGTGAAAGTCGGGTGCGACCACAGTGCGTCGGCCTGCTGGGTGCGCATCAAGTAATCGGCCCCGCGTCGCGCGGCCTCGGAACCGGCCGCGCCGCCCGCCAGCAGGGCCAGCAGGGCCCAGGCGCTCTGGTACGGCGTGCTTTCGGCTTTGAGCGCCACGAAGCGGTCGTAAAGGTAGCTATCGTTGCTCTCGCCCCAGCCACCGTCGGCATTTTGCTGGGCCATCAACCAACCCACCGCCCGGCGCACGGCTTCGTCCTCGGGGCCTACGCCCGCCTGGGCAAAGGCCGTCAGCACCGACCAGGTGCCGTAGAGGTAATTGGTGCCCCAACGGCCGAACCACGGTCCTTCGGGTTCTTGCTCCGCCCGCAGGAAAGCCAGCGCCCGGTCCAGCGTCTGGCGGTCGCGGGGGCGGCCGACCAGTGCCAGTGCGGTCGCAACGCGGGCGGTCACATCGGACGTGGGCGGATCGATGAGCGCCCCGTGATCGGCGAACGGCAGCGCATTGAGGTAGTAGCAGGTGTTGTCGGCGTCGAACGCGGCAAATCCACCATTGCTGCTTTGCATGCCGGCAAGCCAGTTCAGGGCGTCGTCCACGCGCCCCGCGTAGCGCTCGGCAGCGCGTGCCTGGTGCATGGCCCAGGCAACGACCGCGGCATCGTCCAGATCGGGGTAATAGCTGTTGGAAAACTGAAACGCCCACCCACCGCCGCGCAGGCCGGGACGGCGCACCTGCCAGTCGCCCGGTTCGTCGAGCAACTGCAGCGGCGCGAGCCAGTCCAGCGCATGGGCGGCCGCACGGCACGCCGTCTCGTCGCCCGTGGCCTGCAGTGCCAGGGCGGCCAGCGCCGTATCCCAGATAGGCGAAACGCAGGGCTGGCAATAGGCGCTGGCGCCGTCGATCACGAGCAGCTTCTCGAGCGCGCGCTTGGCGGCGACGCGCCGCGGGTCGTCCTTGGCAAAGCCGAGTACCGCCATGGCCTCGAGCGCATTGACCATGGCCGGGAAGATCGCGCCCAGCCCGTCCTCACCATTGAGCCGTTCGAGCACCCAGTCCCGGGCCCGGCATATCGCGCGCTCGCGCAGCGCGCGCGGGATCAGCGGATCGATCCGGCGGCCGAGGCGATCGAGGAACAGCAGCACCCGGGCCAGGGGCCCTTCGTATTGGCCCGACCCTTGGAAATAGCCGCGTTCCTGGTCGGGCGGCGTCACGAACAATTCGGCAATATCGATCTTGCGAGGATTGCGGGCCTGGGCCCGGAGCGTGCACAAAATGAGCAGCGGCACGGTGACCGTGCGCGACCAATAGGAAATGCGGTCGATATGGAAGGGGAACCAGCGCGGCGCGAGGATGATCTCGACCGGGATATAGGGCACGCCGCGCCAGGGTAACTCACCGAACAAGGCCAGCGTGATGCGCGTGAACACGTTGGCCCGGGCCGGGCCGCCGTGCTCCAGTATGGCCTGGCGCGCCCGCACCATGTGCGGCGCTTCCGGCTTGTCGCCGGCCAGTTTCAGGGCAAAGTACGCCTTGACGCTGCAGCTCAGGTCCAGGTCGCCGTTATGGTAGAGCGGCCAACCGCCGTGCTCGGCCTGGTGCCCGCGCAGGTAGTTGGCGATCTTGGACTGCAAGGGCAGGTCGATCTCATCGAGGAAATGCATCAACAGGATGTACTCGGCGGGGATCGTGCAGTCGGCCTCCAGCTCGAAGAGCCAGTACCCCTGGGCACTTTGCAGGCTGATGAGCGCGTCGCGCGCGGTGGCGATCGCCCGATCGAGCGGCCCCAGTGCCGCGTAGCGCGCAAGCTCCCGGCCCTGGGCCAGCGCGGGGCGCGCGGTATCGGTGCTGCGCGAGAGCGCAGCCTGCATGACGGAACGTGAGTACACGATGAGACGCCTTTGCCTTCACATGGAACAAGAACGTCCGCCCGTCCGGGCGAGCTTTTCCAGGGGAGCGGACGTGCTATGCAATTCGGGTTCCCGCGCCGCTTGCGCCAGCCCTTCGCCGGCCGCCAGCGCCGGCGCCTGCAAGGGCAAACCCTGCGCCGCGCGTTCGAAGAGCCAGCGCAGGACCAGATCGTTGCGTGCCGCCCAACTCGTGATGAGGCAAGTCAGCGTCACGGTGCGCCGCGATACCTTCACCTGGGTGCCGGCGGTAAACCGCGGATGGCGGTCGATACTGCGCAGGGTGAGAACGGCCAATCCGATGGCCCAAAGGCAAAAGCGCCGTATGCCCGCCTCCTCCCTGGGGATCAGCAGGGTGTAGGCCAAGGCATTGCGCAGGTGAAAATGCGCCAGCCCGAGCAAGTCCCGGAAACCGGCCGCAAAGCGCTCGTCCTGCGACTCGGCCGATACCCGGGCCAGATCGACCCCATGGCGGTCGAAGACCTCCTGGGGCAACCAGCAGGCGCCGCGGCGCCGGTCTTCCCAGACGTCCTTGAGGATATTGGTCATCTGCAGGCCCTGCGCGAACGAGCGCGACAGGTCGTACAGCGCCGCATGCTGGCGCGCCGCCTCCGGTGAATAATCGCAGAACAGTTCGGTGAGCATCTCGCCGACCACGCCGGCAACGCAATAGCAGTAGTCGTCCAGATCGCGCGCGCGCGGGAGCCCGCGCAGGCTGGCGGTGCGCTGGAAACGATGCATGCCATCGCACATCAGGTCGACGCAGCGCCGGATTGCGGCGCGCTGGCGCTCGCCCAGGCGCGCAGTCAGCGCGATGACCCGCTCCAGGTTGCGCACCAGCGCCCGCTCCTGGGGCAAGGTGCCCTCGGACAGAAGCGCGTCAAGGTCCTTTGCCAAGGGCCCGGGCGGCTGCACGCCATGCACCACCGCCTTCAGGCGCTGCAGGAAGGCCAGCGTCTGCTCGGTCGACAGCGCGGGCTCGTCCTCGATCGTGTCGGCGATGCGGCACAACAGGTAGGCACTGGTCACCACGCTGCGCAGCGCGGGCGGCAATTGCGGGATGGTCAACGCAAACGTGCGCGACACATGCGGCAGGATGTATTCCTGGTATGCCTCGTCGGAGTTGCCCAAAGCCATAAGATAAGCATCTCAGATCAGGGTGGACGGCCTCGGACCGGCGCTTCCGAAGCAATGCGTCCGCCAGGGTGGATCTTTATCGCTTGCCAACCGTGCGCTCGCCGGCGCCGGCCAACCATTCATCAATGCGCGACACCGCGGCTCGGCCAGCAAGGCCGCCTGCGACGCCGATGCGCCAGGCCGACCGCCGCGCCCCCACAGTGCTGACGGCGGCCGATCCTGGACGGAACGCGGCCTAAGTCTGCCACGGATGTCGCCCGCGCCGCCCAAAAACCGCCCGGAATTACGTCCTCGCGTCCCTGGCAATGAAAATTACTGCGGTTTGGCACAGTTTAGTGGATGCCGGACCGCCGGTCGGACGGCTACGATCCCGGCAGCACGCTACCTAGGGCGGGGCATCCTTGCCGCCGGGCACCGCCTTGGAAAAGGCAGCGTTTCCAAGGGGGCCAAAGCGCGGCTTGATCCGGTCGAGCAACTGATAGACGACAGGGACCACGACCAAGCTCAGCAACGTCGAGGCGACGAGGCCGCCGATGATGGCGACCGCCATCGGCGCGCGCATCTCGGCACCTGCGCCCCAGCCCAGGGCGATGGGCGCCATTCCGAGCACGGCCGCCGTGGTGGTCATGACGATGGGCCGCAGCCGCACCGATCCGGCCTCGAGGATCGCCTGGTCCCGGTCCCAGCCGGCGGCACGCAACTGGTTGACGCGGTCAACCAGGATGATCGCATTCTTGCTGGCCAGCCCCATGAGAAAAACCAGACCCAGCAGCGACACGATGCCGAAATCGGTGCGTGCGACGAACATGCCAAACAGCGCGCCGACCGCCGACAGCGGCAAGGCGATGGCGATGGCCACCGGATCCTGCCAACTGCGAAACAGCAGCAGCAGGACCAGCAGCACGCCCCCGAGTGAAAGCGCCAAGGCCGCGGCAAAGTGGCCGAACACGTCGGCTGCCTGGGCCGACTCGCCCGCCAGCGCCAGGCGGACCCCGGGCGGCAGCACCGCGGGGGTTTGCGCAAGCACGCGGTCGCCCACCGTGCCCAGCGCCACGCCTCCGGCAAGAT
>Ga0209698_10002230_pt1 | contig 22045 bp, 8 predicted proteins | sample LitLauG_LLR_2012_FD_187203 | JGI IMG/M metagenome (GOLD analysis project Ga0209698, IMG submission 187203) | Freshwater sediment microbial communities from Pennsylvania, USA - Little Laurel Run_MetaG_LLR_2012 (SPAdes) (version 2) | ecosystem: Environmental > Aquatic > Freshwater > Creek >...
TCATCCAATGAACTCCTTTCGTTCATTGGTTTATCTCACCGTCGGCGCGAATGCCACGAGGGTGTTCTGCCGCGGCAGCGGCTTAGTCCAAGGGGATTTATCGCCAGCAAACCGCGTGGTAAGCTCCTCCCCTGGTCTTCTTGTTTCGCTGGCCTCGCCTCAATCGCGCTCGCGTGCCAACTCGCTGGCGCGGAAATCGCTGTATCATGGCGTTTTCACCGCGATGCCGGTACGACTATTCCTCTCATACGCCCGCTACGACGACGAACCCTTTGTTGCGCGGCTATTTGCCTCTCTCAAGGAGGCGGGCTTCGATGCCTGGTTCGACCGCACTTCGATGCCTTCGCGGCAACTCACTTTCCATCAAGAAATCCGAGATGCCGTCGCTGCCTGCGACCGGCTAATCCTCGTCGTCGGCCCCAGCGCCGTCACATCTGATTACGTCACGCAGGAATGGCGCTTCGCCTACTTCGAGGCCGTCAAGTGCGTCAACCCCATCGTCAGGCTGGACGCAGTCGATGCCGCCGGCCAGAAGATCGACGCCTACAGCCTGATCCCCGAAGACCTCCGGCTCACTCATGCCGAGGACTTCCGCGACGACGCCCAATTCGACGCGCATCTCGCCAACCTGATCCGCCAGCTCAATGACTCATTGCCGCCTGCTGGCAAATTGGTCGCTGTCCCCGAACTTCCGCCGCACTACCTTGACCAGCCCGCACGCATCGCCGCGCTGCGCGACATCTTGTTGGCTGATTTGCAGAAACCGGTCGTGGTCAGCGGAGCGGCTGCGCGAGTGGGGTTGCAAGGCATGGGCGGCATCGGCAAGAGTGTTCTGGCGAGCGCGCTAGCCCACCGGCCCGAGGTGCGGCGCGCGTTTCCAGATGGCGTTTATTGGGTGACGCTCGGGCAGGAGCCGAATGTCGCCGATCTGCAGCGCGGACTGGCCCGCGCGTTGGGAGATGATGGGCTTTACACCGGAGTCGTTGCGGGCAAGGAGAAGTTGCGGGAACTGCTGTGCGGGCGCGCCGTTCTGCTAGTGCTCGATGACGCCTGGCGGCGCGGCCACGCCGAGGCGTTCAACGTGATGGGTCCGCGCGGGCGGCTACTGTTGACCACGCGCGATGCCGGACTGGTGACTGCTCTGGCTGCGAAGGAGAATCACTACCAAGTCCAGTTGCCCACGGCAGCAGAGGCCGAGGCGCTGCTAGCCAAAGCTGCCGGTGTAGCGGTCGCCGAACTTCCGGCAGAAGCACGGGGCGTCGTTAACGAATGCGGGAACCTGCCTCTTGGTTTGGCGCTTTGCGGCGGCATGGTCCATGGTGGCCGCACGTGGAAGGACGTCCTGGACGCCTTGCGCGAGCACGATCTCGAGTATCTTTCCGACAGCCATCCGGCGGAGGAACAGCACCGCAGCATCTTGAAAGCGATGGACGTCAGCATCCGCTCGCTGCCGGAGGATGAGCGTGAACGCTTCGCCGAGTTGGCGGTGTTCACGCTCGACACAGGCGCGCCGGAGGCTGCGGTCGAGACGCTGTGGGGGCACACGGCAGGATTGACGCCGCGCCGAGCCCGGGATCTGCTGATGAACTTCCGTCAACGTTCACTGATCGATTTCGACCAAACCACTCGGCAAATGACACTGCACGATCTTCTCCATAACTTCGTTACGGGGATGGCTGCTAAGCGTTTCGACTCGCTCGCGGCACTGCACCACCGGTTACTCGGTGCCTACCGGAAAACGTGTCCTGGCGGTTGGTCATCTGGCCCGGACGATAGGTATTTCCTGCAGAATCTCGTCGGGCATCTGCTGGCCGCGGGTGAGACCGCAGATGCGGTGGCTCTGCTGACGGATCTACCGTGGATCGAAACTAAATGCAGAGCAAGGCTCGTGTTCGACTTACAGGAGGATTATCGCCGGACGATCGAAGTTCTGCCCGAAGCACAGGCGGAGTTGGCCGAGGACCGGCGGCGACAAGATCGAATGGCGAAATACACGCGAGACCTGATCGCGTATGCGAAGGGCGAAATTGGGGCTCTTGAAGTCCCACAGTCGGTCGAGCTCTGGAGCGATGAGCGAATGGAAGCCGAGTCCCGGCGAATTCGCGACAAACCAACGGTGCTGCACAAGCTGCGCGCCTTCTCCAGCTTCGTCGGGGGCGGCATATACCCGTTGGCGGAATTCGGAGCTCGTCCGGGATTCGTGGCTCAATATGCATTTAACATCGCGCCGGCCGGACCGGTACACGCTTCGGGCCGCGAGTTCGTTCGCGCGGTTCCCCGCCCCCTCCTGCTAAGGACTTGGCCAAAAGACACCGAGTACACTCCAAAGCGAGCTTTGTTGCGCACTCTTGTGGGCCACTTGGGTCATGTCCATGGCTTGAGCGTGACGCCTGATGAACACCGGGCGGTGTCGGGGAGTGAGGATAGGACAGTCCGAGTGTGGGATCTGGAAACCGGAGCGTGCCTACGCACGCTCGAAGGCCACTCGGGTCGGGTCAACGGGGTGAGCATTACGCCGGACGGGCGCCGCGCGGTGTCGGGGAGCGAGGATAAGACAGTGCGGGTTTGGGATCTGGAGACAGGAGCGTGCCTCCACGTCCTGCTGGGCCACAATCATTTCGTTAATTGCGTGAGCATAACGCCAGACGCACGCCGCGCGGTGTCAGGAGGAAGGGATGCGGCTGTTCGGGTATGGGACTTGGAAACCGGTGAGTGCCTGCACATTCTAGCGGACCCGACGGTTAGGATCCAGCCCGCAGATGCAGGTCCACCTTACTTCGTGGAACTCGTCGATTGGCGCAGTCATCCCCAAGGCCACGCATTTACGGTCCGGAGTGTGGAAGTGGCACCGAACGGGCTGCGCGCGGTGTCCGGTAGCGAGGATGGGACGATTCGAGTTTGGGACCTAGAGGCGGGCAAGAGCTTGCGCACGATTGAAGTCGGTCTTCAGCAGGTATCCGCCGTGGCTCTCACAGCGGGTGAGGCACGAGCAGTTTCAGGGAGTTCAGACCGTAACCTGAAGGTGTGGGACTTGGAAACAGGCGCTTGCGTGCGAACGCTGAACCGCTCCACCTCGGAGGACGTCGACAGTGTGAGCGCAACGCCAGACGGCAGACGAGTGGTCTCAGGGGGTTCACATGTGCTGCACGTTTGGGACGTGGAGACTGGCCGTTGCTTGCTCACGCTGGAATCCTTTGACTCAGTTTCGGCCGTGAGCGTAGCCCCGGACGGGCTACGGGCCGTATCAGCGAGCGGCGCTAAGCTGCAGGTGTGGAACTTGGAGATCGGCGGGGGCTCGGGCTCCGCGGAATCTCACGAGCGCTGGGAATCTGGCGTCATCCTGACAGAAAGCGGATTGAGGGGAGTATCGCGGGGCAGCAAATTCGGGTGGCGGGTATGGGATCTATCGACCTGGACGTGTCTTGGCAGCATCGATTGGCAGTGGGACATTAGCAGCGTGGACGTGACGCCAGATGGGCGATGCGCTGTGTCATCGGGGCTCTGGGACCGTGACCTACGCGTATGGGACCTGGCCACGGGCAACTGTCTACACAGACTGAAAGGCAACTACCGTTACTTTACTCCAAGCGTGAGCGTGACAGCGGACGGGTTGCAAGCAGTGTCACGCGGAATCGGGGACGGGGAGACTGGCAGCGTGCTTGTCTGGGATCTTGCTTCAGGCCAGTGTCTTGGGACACTGGAAGGACGCACGCCTGGGGTTGAGGCACACCCGACGAGGAACGGACAGCATGCATGGTCATATGGCGACGACATGCTGCGTGTGTGGAATGTGGTGACAGGTCTGCGGGTGCTCGAAAGCCAAACGAAGTCAGTCGTCGATGTTAGCGTGACAGCGGACGGACGACGGGTAGTGTCCGGGAGTTGGGACGGCACACTGCAGGTGTGGGATTCTGAAACGGGTACCTGCCTGCAGGTACTGGAAGGCCATGCTGGTCAGGTCACTGCCGTGAGCGTCACCTCTGATGGGCGATATGCCGTCTCCGGCGGCCGTGACTGCACGCTGAGCGTGTGGAACCTGGAGACGGGCGGTTGTGAGGCCATCGTTTTCAGTTCTGCTCCAATCATTTCTGCCACGATAGCCGAATCGCTTAATCGCGTCATTGTCGGTACAAACGTGGGCGGCGCCGCCGTGTATGAGGTCCGCGGCATCGCACTGGGCTAATCGCTTGGGCTTTTGGTCCTCGATTCCTATTGATAACAGCCCTTCTGTCAAACAACCGGGTAGATCCCGTGAAAGCCGACGGTGACGACGTTTGCCACCGAGCGCCGTGAACACCGCAGCACCCCAAGAGGCCGGGAAGCGCCGGGCCGGATCCGCTGCCCATGGAGGCCTCGTAGGCGGAGATGCCAGCGTCGTCCATGCCAGCAATGCCACCGTTGCAGTAATGCGCGACGAACGTGCCGTGCGTTCCAAACCACGCTGTGGCCGCGCAGTCGAGGGACCGTCGGCACACTATGCGCCCCGCCGCGGTGGCTCGGACCGGCAGAGCGAAACCCAGGCATGTCCAGAGATCCCCGCCAAGCTCGGTCAAGCGGAAGCCGACGCTGACGACAAAGGGCCAGCAGTGGGTGTCGCGGGAGCCGACCCCGCAGGGGATTGGGCCGGCACCCGGCAAAGCCCAGCGAACCCTTCCGGGAGTGGTGTCCCCGAAGGCCGTTTGATCGGCATAGGGGCGGCGGTCACCCGCCGACCCCTGCCACACCACCGTGCGTACGGGTCCGTACACGGCGGTTCGAGTCGGTTACGCTAACACTCTTCGAACAATGACGGAAGCCCGAGCGATTTGAAGTACGCATTAGAAAGCCCCACAGACAGGGCCTTGGCCTTCGCGAGGTACCATGGGCCGCGACCGCTGCCGGCGGTATTGCTCGCCAGCGGCTCTCGCACCCCCAGTTCCAATAGTGCTGCTCGGCGACGGCGCGGTGTTTTCCACTGCCGCCACAAAGCCGCCCTAAGTCGCAACCGGACCCAGCGGGTCAAGCCGATCAACACCTCGGGCGTTTCGCAGAATCCGAAATAGCTTCGCCAGCCCCGCATATATGATGCCAGTTCCTCCATCGTCGTTCCCATGCTGACGCCCTTTGCCCGTCGCGTGATCTCCCGGATTCGTCGCTTAAACCGATCCACGGCCTTCGGCGCTATAACACGCTTGACCTCCGGACCAGCCGTAAAGCTGAATCCGAGAAACTTCCGCTCCTGCGGTCGTGCCACCGCGCTCTTCGCCTCATTCACCTTGAGCTTGAGCTCTTCCGTGATGAATCGCGTGACGCTCTCCATCACCCGTCGGGCTGACCAGCCGATTGCGTCGAAGGCCGTTTGGCACGTCTGCCGTAAGGCCGCCCGGCGGGCCGGCATTACCAAGGCGGTTCATCCTAAGAACGGCGGTCGGCCTCGCGTGCTGAACAGAGAAACGGTTACCATTGTTCAACATGCACAACGAAGAAGAGGTTGTTCAGGCTCACCCGCAGGGTGAGGTCCAAATCGTAGGGGATCAGCCGGCAGAGACCGTGACCAGCCTGGACACCTTCGCGGGCAAGGTTCAGGTGAAGTGGGCGCCGGAAGCCGTTATTCCTGGATTGCCGCCGACCCAACCGTGAATTCGAAGAACTCTGGCTGAGATCGAAGGACAGTCACTGTTCCTCCGGAAATTTGAGCGATTCTTGTACACCTTCCGGCGGTTTCCTCTTTACCACCTGCATCAAGTATTCCTTGAAGATCGTCTGGTGCGCCTCGATCATGGCCGGATCGAATGGGTGGCTCTGGATGCCTTCCTTGCCGAGCCGGAAGAGGTCTTCCAGGTCCTCGGCGAGGTTCGCCGATCCGTGCTTCCGCAGGTACCGGATCTTGTAGTCGATCAAGGCGGCGCACGGATACGCATCGATCTGCCCTCGGGCCTTGATCTGCGCGCGCAGAATCTCCTCGCCTCGGCGGAGATCGAGGAGTGCCGCAACCGGGTTATCCTCAAATGTCGCGCGCTTTAGGTGAAGGACGCCCATGTGGTGGTGGGCCTGGAAGTTCTCGAGGTCGCGGATCGCCAAGGATGCCTTCAGGTATGTTTCCGCCTCCGCAAAGTGATCGAAGCACAATTCTGCACGCCCGAACTGGAGCCAGAACAGGAAGTCCTGGTCGTAATACGCCTTGAGCTGCCGGTAGATGTCCGAGATGATGTTGTAATCCTCCCCAAGGACCTGGAGCATGTTGTCGAGGTTGATGAGCCCGCGATACGCCCGATACTCAAGGGTCCGTTTGGCAATGTTGCGCGGCGTGATGTCGGACCTGACCTGCCTCAGGAACCGCACAGTGGCGTCGATCTTCGTCTCGAGCGGCGCGCTTTCCTTTGCCACCTGGTCGGCGATTACCCGATGCCGGGGGCATAGTATATCCTCGTTGTCGTTCCATGGGACAACCACGTCGCGGAGCTGGTCCTTGAGTACGTTGATCTTCTCTATATCGGAACCGTCCAGGCACGCGATCAAGTGCCGTTTCCGCACCGGCGCGCCGTGCTTGTAGCACAGGCACGCGATCGTATATGCAAGCTGGGCGCCGTAGCTGCGGAGGCTGTTGAATTCGCTGAGAAGGATAACATCGAATCCTCTGCCGGAAGTTGCCTCCTTCATGGCGACCAGCAGCTGCTTCTTCGAGCGTCGAAGAAACTCGTAGACCTGCCGCGATCGGGGCTTATTCTGCAGATCGCCGAGCTTGCCGAAATCGTCGAGCTTATCGATGATCGCCCCAGCGTCCGTTTGGTTGAGAAGGGGAATCTCCAGGACCGTCGGCTTGAGGTGGGTTACGCGGTAGAGGTGGGAGTACACCGCGTGCGGCCGGTCCGAGAGAACGAATGTCGTGTTCTTGTCGTGGAATTCCCGCGCAATCTCCTCTAGCACGTCCAAGTGCAGATTGGCATCGTCAAGGAATAGGTAGACGCGCCGATCTCCCAGGGACAGGAGGAGGTTCACCAGAGGCCGCTTTTGGACCCTGTGCGGGGCGCGCAGATAGTAGACGGCATGCCCGTCGCGGGCAAGTTCGTAGGCGGCCCTCCTGAGGACGGTGCTCTTGCCGGAACCGGCATGGCCCGTAAGTATGAAGGCCGCAATGCCGGCCGAGTCCTTCTTGAGCTCTCCAAGAATGGTTCCCGTGATCTGCCGGCGTGCATCCACCTCCTGGCGAATGTCCTCCCACGTTGGCTCCGCCCCTTCGAAAAACGCGGTGCGGTAGGTGGCCCGGGACGCCGAAGGCGCCTCCGCGGTGATGAACTCGAAGTCGCGCAGGAACTCGGATTGTGTCTCGAACACCCCGGTGTTCAATGCGGCGATCTGATGCGGGTAGCGATTTCTGAGGAGCGTCATGCGGCTCGGCACCCGGCCCGACAGTTCCGCCTGCAACGGGCCGAAGAACTCCACCGTGCTCGCATCGATGACAACCATGTTCTGTTCTTCGAATTGGCGCTTTCTGATCTGGCTGAGGCCAGGGGCGACCAGGAATGCCTTGGGCCGCACCTCGGGAACGCCTTTCCCCCGCTTGCTCCGCAACGTCAGGTAGTGATAGAAGGGCGCGTCGCCGAGCCGCGTTCCGACGAACACGACGGTGTCGGCCTGCATGTCCTCGACCAGCGCCTGATACCAGGGACTCGGCGAGGCCGTCTGAGTCGCGAAGTCCTCGTGCGTGAAGGTGAACCCCCTTGCCGGGTCGAGGACACAACCGTGGAGATGAACACACTGCACGCCCTCGAACCAGATGTCGCGTTCCTGGGCGTCCGTCGGGCACACGATCGAATCGAGTCGTTGGACAGCCGCGCCTCCGCCGTACGCGTTCTCGATGACGTCATCAATGTTTGTCGTATAGATCCGGAACCAATGCACTTGCGGGACGATGCGGTGCCAGCTTGCGGGCGTGCAGCTTCTGAAGTACGTGAAAAGGCGCTCATTCAGGCCCTGAGTCCCCAGGTACTTCTGCACCTGGGCAAATACAACGGCCAGTTCCTCGTTGTCGTACGTCCACCCACAATCGTTAGCGAGTGCCTTGCACAGGTCGGGCACGAGGGGCGGATCTTCCCCCAGCGTGTTCTTCGCGCCGATCGAGAACCCCGCACCGGCGAACAGCACGACATTCCCCCGCTCGAACTGTCTCAATAAGAGCTGCAGTTCCTGCGAGTTGAAATCCGGTTTACTCACCTGGATGACCTCAGTTTTATTGGTATCATCTCACACAACTTGTCACCCTCGTCCATGGCGACGGCTACACTACGGTGGCACACGACGGACCGTCCGCTGCTGGCCCAAGGGCTAGCCGTAGCCACGCGTAGCAGAGAGTTACGGTCGTCGTCGTCAATTCGATTGCAACGCCCAGCGCCTCCTTGTCGTCATCGAACGGATTCAGCCGCTTTCGGCCTCCCTCCCGAACAAGGTCAACAACTTGGCTACTCGCGCATCGCGCTCTAATCCTCCTCGAACCCGGAACTCTCGAACTTCAAGGTACGGCAGTTCTCCGTGACCGTGCGGACTACGTTGTCCGGCACGCCCGAGGGAATTTCGGCTTCGATCTCCACCGTGATGGTCAGCTTGGCACCCAGCAGTCCTGCGAGGTGCTGTACCACCGAACTGGCAATCAGGTCTACGTCGCGGGAGAGGCGGGTAGCGTCGATCTTGACGGAACCGTGGAAGCGGCGCAACGTCGGCATCTGAGGCGGTGGAGGACGAATGGGTTGTGGCTGTGGCCGCTTCCCGTCCTGGTCCACAGGCGGCGGAGGTGGAGGCGGCGGTGGCGTAGCGTCGGCTTCGATCTGCCGCACGGCGACGTCTGGCTTCACCACCACGCTGTTTGCGGTCATCTGAACAGTCGGTCGGTGCCCGGCCTCGAGGCCCCGGTACCGGTCGGCGGTGGCGTCGTAGTAGTCTGCGTAGGCGAAGGTGTCTTGCGACCAGGTGAGCCGGCCCACGCCATCCTGGATCGCGTCCAGAATCACCTGGGCGTTCTTAACGCGCGGCAAGTAGAGATACTTGGCGAAGTCATCCACCAACAGCTTCACGCCGACGTGGTTCCCGCGCCATAGCGGTACCTGGTCAATCTCGAACCGCAGGACCGCGCCGGCCATGCTCGTGATCAGCAGCCCGTCGTTCTTCAGCTTTTTCGACGCGCGCTCCGCAAGCCACTCCTGCCCCTGAAGCCTGAACTCGTGCCACTCGACTGCGGGGAACGCCTGCCCAGGCTCCGGCCGCTTCTGGCCGGGTACGAGGAGCCAGACATACGTCTCGGGGATTCTCCCTTTCACCGCCTGATCGGAACTCGTTATGCGCTGCTCCACCTGATTGGCCTGAAAGGGCGTCAAGTTCAGCGACACCGTTTCGTTCTGGATGGACTGCCAGGCCAGATAAGAACGGACCGCCTTGTCGAGGTCCCCGAACCGCGTCTTATCGGCTGCCAGGAAGACCAGCATGTTGCCGCAGTTCCGGCCCGCTGAACCCCGATTGAGGATTTCAGCCGCCGCTTGCCGGCCCGCGCTCGAATCCGTCTTTGCGCTGTGCAGATAGTCCGGGCTCAGGATGACCAATTTCGCCTCGGGCTCATCCACCACGTCACTGGAACCTGCCGGGCACGAATGAACCTTGGAGAAGTCCCCACGGTGCTTCGCCTCTTCCGCCAGCCGCCGCCGGATCTCTTCCGTCACGTCCTCCGGGTGATACCGCTCGGCTCGTTCCTCGGCCAGCCGGTTCACGCTGGGCTGCGTGGCGTACCAGTAGCGGCTCCCATCCACGTAGAGGTACGTCGCTTGGTCGGCCAGCTTCCGTAGCGCATCTCCGAACGTCCCGGATGTCTCGCCTGGCTGGACACAGCCCAGTTTGATCTGGCGGTCTTCCAGGCCTTTCTTTGTGGCGTCCTGAGTCGGGGCGGAACCGAGGTAGAGCGTGCGAGCCACCCGGCGTGCCGCGGAATACCGCCCGAGCATCGGGTTCTCGCGGTCAATTCTCAGGGGCAGCGAGTTCGGCCCGTCAATGTCCTTCTCGATGATCGGGTCCCAGACCGGCGGCAGGTAACGTGTCAGTTCGCTCTGGACGGCGGGCGCGTCCACTGGCACGCTTGCCGGAAGGATCAGAAGCCCCTTGTCCTCGCGCTCCCATAGCGCATGAATCACCGCCGACATCAGGCGCAGCACGCCGCGGGTCCGCTGGAACTTATCGAGAGTCGACCAGTCGTTGTACAGCCGATCGAACAGTTCCGGGTGGATCGGATACGCCGCCTTCATCCGGCGCTCATACTCGGCCTTGCCGGCCTCGGAAGGGAACTCCTGCGCGAATTTTCGATACTCGTCCGCGAACGCCTTCACCACCGCATCCCGCGCCGTGAACAGTTCCGGATCGGTGATGGGCTGGAACAGCCGGCGCCGGACGATCTCGAAGCCTTCCTCAGCGCTCGCTGGTCGCCAGGACGTCTCCACTCGTTCGATGACGTTCTTCAAGCGTTCCAGTGCCGCCAGGCCGCCCTCTCCGCCGATTTCGTTCTGCGATGCCGGGATGCTCACCACCAGCAGGGTCTTGTCGGCCAGCTTCGCCGACTCACTCAGCGTCTGGGCGAAGGTAAAATGCGCGTCAAAATCACCGGCGGGCAGGTCCGACTTGTTGTAGAGCTGCCGCGCATAGGCCACCCATTCATCGATGAGGATCAGGCACGGCGAGTACTTATTGAAGAGCAGGCGCAGAGAATCGCCGGGGCTGACGGCCTTCTCGTCCGCGCTCCGCACCATCGCATAGCCCTCTTTGCCGCCCAGTTGCCACGCCAGTTCGCCCCAGAGCGTGCGGACTACTGTACCGTCAGGCTTCGTGTGAATATCAGCCGGGGACATCCGGTTGCCGACGAGAACGGCGCGCCGGACTTTGGGCGGCTGGGAAACGCCAGCCATCTGTGTCACCGTTTCCAGGCCCGGCAGTTGTCCTGCAGGTACGCCGGCAAACAGATGCCACAGCGCCAGCATCGAGTGCGTTTTGCCGCCGCCGAAGTTGGTCTGCAACTCCACCACCGGGTCGCCGCCATTTCCGGCAAGCCGCTGGAGCGCATTGGCGAGCAGCTTCTGCAAGCCTTCGGTGATGAACGTTCGGCGGAAGAACTCGATGGGGTCTTTGTATTCGTCCGAACCCTCACGCAGATAAACCTGCCAGAGATCGGCGGCGAACTCGGCCTGCTGGTAGCGGCCGGAGGCCACATCCGGGTGCGGCGTCACGACTTCCCGCCACGGACGCAGGCCCGTCGCTGGCTTGCCTTCCACCGCGATGCTCGATTCCTTCCGCTTCTGAGTCCTGACTTGCTCCTCGAACTTGACGCGCAGGATCTCGGCCTTCATCTGCTCCACCGCCTCGACCTGTTCCGCCGAGACCGCCGCCAGCAATCGCGAAATGCTGTCGATGGCGCGGTAGGCGTCGTCCGTCGAGAAGGCCTTCTGGTGGGCCCACTTGTTCCGCACATCGCGGAGTTCGAACGCCATGCTCCGCTCCGAAGGGCCGAGGATCTTCTTGAAGCAGTCGTTCCACAGGTCGCACATCACCTGGAGGATGGCCTGGCTGTCCCAATTCAGCCCTTTGCCGTCCTTGCCTGGCTGCTGCCAGTCAGGGAAACTCGGCTTGGCCGTTTCAAGCCACCGGTCCTTGTAAGTCGCCCTCAACTCGCGCTCCACGTAGGGGCGCAATCCATCTTTCAGGATGTCCAGAGCCTTGCCGACCCGTTCGCTATTCGTGATGGCCATGAAAGTTCGCCTTGTCTCCTCAGCTCAGCTCAAATGCTTCCGACGCCATGGATGGCCACGCCACCACCAGGCTGTTGTAGTAGCCCGCCTCGTCTGCCCAACCCTTGCGCTCACAGAGCGTGTAGAGCCGGTAAGCCAGGTCGCGGGCGATCTCGGCCATCCCGCCGATCTTCGCCTTCAAGTTCGCGGTATCTTTCTCGCCCTTCTGGTCGAGGCGCCGAATCAGGTGCTGGGTGACTTCCCATACCGTGAGACGTGCAATCGTAGCAGGGTCCCAGTCTTCGGGAAGTTCCTCCCGGCGAAGTAGCCGGACCTTGCCGGCGCGGGAGTGGAGGATGCCGGCCTCCGCGAGGTGCGAGATGCTGAGTGCCTTCGCCGTGGCCAGCACTTCGGCTTCGCCATAGGCACCTTCGTCGAATTGATGTTGCTCGAACCAGGCTAGGGCCCAGCGCGTGTCGGGGTCGAATTCGCTTTCCTGCTCGGAAAGCACCTCGTCCAAGCCTTGATTGATGAGCGCAAGGGCTGTCCGGACTCGCATTGGAGAGCCATCTGTTTCGAGAACTTTCTTATACCGGGAGAATACTGCCATGCCGGGGCCGATGGCCGCCTGAGCCAAGTCGACCGGGGCGATGTTGCCTTTCTGGAGGTTCCGAAGTGCGCGTGGCAGTTCCTTTTTAAGAGAGGCGAGAAACTCCTTGCGTGTTGTGATCGGCGCGGAATCAGGGCGGTGGCGACAAACTAATACGATCGAAGATGCCAGTGAATTTGTGCCCATCGAAACAAGTCGGGTGCCCCCCTCCGTTCTTGTCGGCCAGGTACCCGTCACTTGGAACCCAGCCTTAAGGAGGCCCTCCAGCATCGTCTCCCAACCAGTTGAAGCAAAGGCCTCATCGGATGCGTCGCCATCACCTTCCTCGACCTCTGTCTGCTTGAAGGCATAGTAAACAGCTAGGGGAAATTCAGGGTGGTGGAGTTGCCTGATCCGCGCAAAAGCCCTGCCAAACCCATCTTCGAAAGCGGACTTCGCAGCCTCCTTGTCCCCGTCGAACCTATAAGGGTCGGCAACCAGTTCCTGTTTCTTGGGCGTAATGAGTGTTGAGAGAAGCTGCCGTTGTCTGTCCGCGAATCCTCTCCGGATCCAAATGTAAAAGAAGTCTGAGAGGTCAGAGTAACCAATGTTGTCGTAGTACGGAGGGTCCGTCGACACTACACGTCTCACGGCGCCGGCGCTATCGTCGGCCACCTCAGCGGTTGCGTCCAGTTGGTCTACAGATCCTCTTCCGCCAAGACCCAACTGCGCAATCACTTTGCAGGCTCCATCCACGACACCCGCAAAGTCTCCTCCAGCACCCGCAAACGGATTCACTTCAGTGAAATCCCAAACCATCGGCAGTGCTTGGCGACCGAATGCTGGGGCAGATTTCCCCTCACCAGACCGCCATCGGGCAAGGGAATTAGAGAACATCGTTAGCTTGCTCGCAATGAGCACCAGATAGAGATGGATTGCATCGGCGTACGCTGTCGTTGCTCCATCTGCAATTGACTGCAGACGAGCTTCTCCGGTGAGCTCCATGAACGTGCTCAGCATAACGAGCTGTCTCGCTGTGAATAGCTGGCGGTAAGTTGTCAAGCCGTAGCCGGGCGGCGAAAACCAACGGGCATTGTTAGGTAGAGTTTGATCGAGCCACAGCGTGGCAGGCGCCTCAACCCGCCCATCGGTGGGCTCCTGTGGCGAGAGGTACACGCGCCCGGTCGGTCCTTCTGCGACGATAGCCAGCGGCAGATCGACGATACCGTGACGCTTGGCCTGTTCTCTAAGTTGGGCATCGTTGATTAGATTGCCGCAAAAGAGACAGCGGCTCCGTCCTCTCAGTTTCGTCCCTTCAAACGGCATTCCCTCCCCAGCTCTCATTTCGAACTTGACGGATTTCGAAGCGTGGTCGATTACTGGCTCAACTCTCACCTGCTTCCCGCTCTTGGTTGAGAGCGCAAACGAACGAACGAGAGGCATGCGCGCACCGCAGGCTGGATTCGGACACAGGACTGCTCTAGCCCAGATCCGGGCAATTAACGTCGCCTCGCCGCCGCCATGTTCTTTCGGCAGCTTCACCTTGGGATAGAGGTGCCCGACACGGTCAAAGGCTCGATCATGCATCCACTCGCCGTAGTAACGGACGTCGTCCGCGAGTCCACGAGCACCGCTCCACATCCCCCGCCCACTCATCTTTCGCTTGGCGGCGGGATTCACGGGCGGCTGGCCGGCCGACTGTGGGGGCACTTCAATGAGCGCCTTTGTCATAAGAACCGCGACCGGGTTCAAGTCACTGCCGTGCGCTTCCACCCCCAACCGCTGTGCTTCCAGAGGAATCGACCCGCCGCCACAGAAAGGGTCATAGATCGCAGGCGGGACGCCGTTTGTGGACTTCAATATTTCGTCGTGGGCAGACTTCAACAACGACTGGTTGTTCGAGTTGTCCCACTTGACCAGCTCTTCGATCATCCGGAAGAGCCGTTGCCGCTCCCTATCCTGGTCGGCTTCGGTCGGGAACTGCTCGGGAAGACTCGAGGGGTCATCCACCAGCGAAGCGAACAACACCGCCCTGCACGCCGCCAGTGGCCGACGCGCCCACCAGAGATGCAACGTCGAAGGGTGCCCATGCCGGATGGACTTCTCTCGCGCCGACTCCTTGTTGATCGCCTCCAGCGGCAACGCGACCTCGATTAGCTTCTTTTTCATTTCAACCTGTCCCTGCGCCTCTGCTGCGTAGATCAGTTCCTCCTGAACAGTTTCATTCCTGCTGCGTTCTCGAATGCGGCACAAATCAGTGCCAGCCTCTGTTGCCTGAACTTCCTGAAACCTTTCACGACGCCCCGTTCCCACACTCCGCTGTCGTCTCCGACCGGCACTAGGTGGCTCCGCATAACCCGCCTGAATTGCGCTCGCGCATTCTCGAAGTACTCGGTCAGGTACGACCGCGGAAGGCGGCTTCCAATGTTCAGGTTGTCAAACGAGATGAGAAAGCAGATGTTGCACAACGAATTGTACGCTCGCGGCGAAACGTGGCTACTCAACTGCGCGCGGGGAAACAGATGGTGCCTGTGTTTGTGATTTGCAGGGCTGATCGCATCGCCGGTCAGGTCGAGCGGTTGGCCGCTCTCCAGGTCGCGCGGATCCTGAGAGGCGAGGAGGCAGAAGAAGGTGCGGGTGCGCGCCGAGCCGGCTTGGTACTCTTCGCCTTGAATGTCGAGAACAGGATCGAGGCGGTCCTTCAGACTAAGGACGAACCGCCCCCGGCCGCCATTTGCGAGAGACTCGAAAAGCCTTGCGTCCGCTACGATGTTGCGGTGATAGCCGGCGCCGCTGTAACGCTTGGCTAAGCCGGTCGCCCAGAACCACTTGCGAATCTCAGCCCGTTGGTGGGCATTGGGCTGGCCCGGATGGTGGAAGAAGAAGACCGCGAGCGTCGCCAGCATGTTCGCCGACGGCAGGTACGACTCATCGTGGACGGGGAAGCGCCGGTGAAGGTAGTCGACAGCCGTCAGAAATGCGTTTTGGTACCTGTGCCACTCCTTCCGAAACCGCGCCAGTTCGTTGCCGTCTTGCTCGATGCGCCTGGACCAGCGGCGGGCCATGGCTTCCAATTTGGGTGGGTCGCTGTCAAGCTGGGGCCTTTCGGAGATCAGGTTGAAGCCCATGAGGATGGAGTCGATCCCGTTCAGGGCGAACACCTTCTCGCGCACCTTGTGACGGAGTTCCTGCGCCATCGCGCGGACGTCCAGCGCCCCCATCAGGGCGATCGCACGGTCGGCGGAAGTGATGCGCATGCCCTGGGAGTTTACCCGGATGAATACCTCGCCGATCTCGTCGAGGGTTGCCGAACCGACGGTCACTAGGGGAACCGGGTAGCTCAAGAAACGCTCCCGGCAATCCGTGATTCTGGCCAGGAACCACTTGGCCTGGCTCGGCATCCTTCTCTTCCAGTCCGGCGCCAGGATGTCGTGGAGAGGGACAAAATCCCGGTCTATCGGCCTTCGGTAGACAATGCGAGCCGGGTTCTCCTCGTCTCCGTCGGGGCTGACAGCGAAACAGAGGCGGCTGAAGTCTATGGTGCGCCCAGCATCATTCTCCCGCTCCTCAGCCTTAAACGCCTGGTAAATCACGGACAGCCGCTGCTGCCCGTCGATGACGAACCAGATGTGTTTGTTCTTGGCGTTGAAGGAGGGCAAGACGCCGGTCGCTTGCCGGATCAGGTTCGCCGACTTCCGGTCCATCTCCCAGAGGAACAAGGATCCGATTGGCATCTGGTAGTAGATGCTGTCCAGGAGCTTCGCGGCACGTCCTGCGTCCCAGACGAAATTCCTCTGCAGCTTGGGAATCGCGAACTGGTGGCCTTGGAGGAGGGGATGGCGGAGCGATCTTATGGTCCGCGATGTCAGGGTCGGTGACCTCATTGGCTAACTCCTGTCATCATTTCTTTGCCCGCTCCTTCTCTGCAGCGCCTTTCACCGCGTCACAGAGCCGGAGCGCTTCGGAATCGGGCAGGTAGCGAAAGAGGCCGGTTCCCCAACGCGGTGGCCCGTTCTGTGTGTGGAAGTCCCAGAAGCGCGGAGCGTGCTGGATGTCGCGCAAGCGGACGCGCGATGCCGGGACGCTCGTAACGACTACTCCCCAGTCCGGGTCGGCTTTGGGATCAAACTCATCGATTTCGAAACAGCCGATGACAATGCGGTCGCGCTCGGCTATGTCGTGACGCTTTGCCGTGAAGAACGCCAGCTTGCCAGGACGAACATGATTGATCGACATCGGCTGTCCCCGTCGTTCGCCATGGTGAAAGACACCACCGCCGAACGACGAATCTTCGAAGATGGCAGCGTCGTAGCATGGCTGATAGTCGGCTGGCAATTTGCCCGTGTTGCCGGTATGGAGGATCTGAGCGCATTTGGAATCCTTGTCAGAGCACCAGACCTTTCGCTCTTGAACGATGTTGATCTCCCGTCCTTCGGCAGTACACGCCCCGGTAAACGGTCCTCTCGGACCATAGACCCATGTCAGCTTGAATGCGACATTTCCATCTCGCATAATGCCTCCTTGCTCAGTCCGTGCCAACTGGCCTTGGTGAGCGCTCAAGCCGGGGCTTCTCCACGCTTGAGCAGGTCCGCCAGATTATAGTTAATGCTCTCCACTGCAAAGTCCGGTTCCTGCTGAAAGGGCTGGCGGATGTAGACCAGCTTCTGCTGCCCGTCCTCAACCTGGCCGAAGGCCAGGATGAAGTCGTCCGGCTTGTTTAGCGCAGTGAGGATCTCATTCCGGGTGACCGTCACCGTGATGGCGCCGGAGACCCGGCCTTTCACCTCAATGAATCGCAGTTTGCCGTCCGTCAGGACTTTCGATTCAATGTCGTACCCGCACTTTTCGCCGCTCACGTCCCGCGGTTCGTTGCCAAGCTTCTTCTCGGCTTCCATGACCATCTGCATGGCGAGCAGTTCCATTTGCTTTCGGGCTTCCGCCGAGACGGCATCGGCGGCAGAACTTGGCTGAGCGGGCGACGGGAGCAGCTGGCGGAGAAGCCCTATGGGGACGACCAGTGAGCCGCCGATGGCGACCGGCGGCAGAGGCGAAATCTGGCGTTCGAGTTCGAGTTCCGCCATTCGTCGCTGAAGGCGGGCTTGCAACTCATCGGCGCGCTGGCGGGCCTTCCCCGAGTTGATCTTGGCGTTAATCTTGCCGGCCAGTTCCTGGTCCTTAAGCTGGTTGGCGCGATGATCCCAGTACGTGATCTCTTTGGTCAGCCGGTCCTTGACGGCGGCCATGGTCCTGGTTACCAGGTCCTCGCGGCGCTTTCGGACTTCGTCGAGGTGGATCGGAACCAGATTGGCAATCGCGTGGCCAACCACCACCGATTCCAGGTCGCTCTTTAGCCACGCTTGGGACTCGAATGTCGCAGCCAGACTGATGTGTTCTTCAGGCGTCGCCGGCCGGTAGTCCAGGTAAGGGGCGTATCCGGCGTTCCTGGTGGAGCCAGTGGCATCCGTTTCCACGCACTGCAGTTGCCGGGAGACCACGCGGCGGTTGCCGGCTTTGTCGGTGCGGCCGTCCTGGATGGTGTGCTCCAGGTAGAAGAGCGCACGGACTGCTTCACCGGGGTCGTCGGGGTCCACGAGAACCGTGCCGCGTTTCAGGAGGTCCCGATTACGTTCCAGGATGAGATCGATGGTTGCGCCGAGGAGTGGCTGGCCCGGACAGACGAAGGTGGCCAGTGGTTGGCCGGGAACCGCGCACAGGGACTTCTCAAAGGTGATTCGTTCATACTTACCCAGGACGGGCTCGCCGGTGCCGATGAGACGGTCCCGCTGGCGGATCAGGGCGGGCACGTGGGTGATTTCGAAGCGGCGTGGTTCCCGCTCCTTGATGGAACCGCCCAATATCCGGAAGGCCTCCAGGAAAAACGACTCGATGAAGTGCGGCTGCAGGCGACGCGCTTCGGCGCGCTCCATGTCCTCCCTGATCCTCTGTACCTGGGAGGCATCCATGCTGTCGTTGGCCAGAGCACGCTCTTCGAGAAGCTCCTGACAGTGCTTCCGGTCGGTCAGGTTGTCGACAATCTGATGGAGGCGGGCCTTGACCTCGGGCCGATCACCGTACCGGATCGCCTCGATGAGCAGGTCGCGGAGCCGTTGCTCGCGGAACAGTTGGCCCAGGATATCGAAGACTCCACCACCAAGGGCCTCCCGCTCCAACTCGATCTTTTCGAGGAGGCGCTTGTAAACGTCGCCTTCGCGTGTCTCTTCCGCCAGCAGGTTCCAGAGATGGCACACTTCGGTCTGCCCGATGCGGTGAATGCGGCCGAACCGCTGCTCCAAACGGTTCGGGTTCCAAGGCAGGTCATAGTTGACCATCAGATGCGCGCGCTGTAAGTTGATGCCTTCGCCGGCGGCGTCGGTGGCCAGCAGGATGAGAACGTCCTTATCCTGTTTGAACGCCTCCTGAGCCTTGGTACGCTCCTCACGGCCCATCCCGCCGTGAACGATGACAAGCGCCTCGGGAGCTCCGAGGAGCGCGCGGAGCCGCTCGGTCAGGTAGTTCACCGTGTCGCGGTGCTCGCTGAAGATGACCATCTTTCTGCGGTGGCCCTGCGCGTCAAACATCTCGGCGTGGTTCTGGAGGAGGGACGACAACTCCTCCCATTTCTTGTCTGTTCCGCTACGGCGAACCTTCAGCGCCAGCGCTTCCAGACCTTTCAGAATTTCGATTTCGGCTTGGAGTTCCGCGATGGTGCGCGCCGCCGTTGCCTGATCGACGACGGTCTCTTCGGTTTCCTCGACTTCGGCGTCGGGCGCGTCGTCCAGGTCGTCGATGTCTTCTTCGGTGAGGCTGGGCAAACGCTGGTCGTCTTCCTGAAGCGCCGCGCCGCGCTTGAGAATCTGTTCTTCGCGAAGGCGGCGCTCGAGCCTTTCCCGGCGGCGCCGGAGGGATTGCAGGATCGCCTCGGGCGAAGATGCCAGTCGTCGCTGCAGAATGGTAAGGGCGAATCCAACGGTTCCCTTGCGGCCTTCGTTCTCCAGCGCATCGGCCCGATTGAATTCCTCGCGGACGTAATCGGTCACGCTCTTGTACAGGGCGGCTTCGGCGTCGGAAAGCTTGTAGCCGACGGTGTAGGCTCGGCGCTCGGGGAACAATGGCGTTCCGTCGAACTTGAGCAGTTGTTCCTTCACCAGGCGGCGCATCAGGTCGGAGGCATCGACGGTGTGCACGCCATCGCGTGCCCGGCCTTCGAACCGGTCGCTGTCCAGCAGCGCGAGGAACAGTTGGAAGTCTTCCGGTTTGCCGTTATGCGGCGTGGCGGTCATGAGCAGCAGATGCCGCGTTAGCTGGCCGAGCAGTTGGCCGAGCCGGTAGCGCTTGGTGTACTTGACCTCGCTGCCAAAGAAGGTGGCAGACATCTTGTGGGCTTCGTCGCACACCACCAGGTCCCAGTCGGTGTTGGCCAGCTTCGCCTGGACGTCCTCATTGCGGCTCAGTTTGTCCAGGCGGCAAATGGCCATGGGATTCTCGGCGAACCAGTTGCCGGTGCGCGCCGATTCGAGCTTGTCGTTCGTCAGAATCTCGAAGGGAAGCTGGAACCGTTGGTACAGTTCGTCCTGCCACTGTTCCGCGAGATTGCCGGGGCACACGATCATGCAGCGGTGGAGGTCGCCGCGGATCAGCAGTTCCTTGATGAGCAGACCCGCCATGATCGTCTTGCCGGCGCCGGGGTCATCCGCCAGGAGGAATCGGAGCGGTTGTCGAGGTAGCATCTCCCCGTAGACGGCGGTGATCTGATGCGGCAACGGATCCACCGTCGAGGTGTGGATGGCGAGGAGCGGGTCAAACAGATGAGCGAGGTTGATGCGGTGTGCCTCAGAGACCAGGCGGAACAGCTTCCCATCGCCATCGAAGCTCCACGGTCTACCGGCTTCGCCGATTTCCAGGGTGGGTTCGCGATCCCGGTAAAGGAGCACGACGCTTGGCTTTCCGGTGTGGTCTTTGTAGGTGAGCTCGATTGCGGCCGAACCGTACCACTTGACGTCAATTACAGTGACAAGGCAATCCGGCAGGATTCCCTTGACGGCGGCGCCGCGAGTGAGATCTTCGAGCTTGGCCATAGGTTGGCTGCGGCCTCTGCATCTAATTGAGAATGGGACCGAAAGCTCATGATATTACTTTGCACCGTCGGATGCCTCTTCTATTTTCCACCTCATGATTGTGGGGCGCGATGTCGAAACGTCAGCAAACGATGCTGAACTGATCAACTGCAGGAAGACTACGCGCCTACAGGATAACTCCGTCGCAGTGGAGTCAGTCGCGAGTTCGGTGGCGCGACGACGTCCGAGTAGCGATATACCTGTCGCTCATCCATCGTGTACAGCTTACTGTTCTGCGCCGTGCGTCTTGGACTGCCTACTCCCTTGAACAGGGCCGGCAGTAAACCGTTGGATCGAAACTATACAGGCGTAATACCAGAAACGTTGAGCCCTTGGATCGGGCCGGGTTTGTACTGCGGATGCTCGACACGAACACTGATATGGGCCTCTGGCACTTTGGGGTGGGCGGTCGCGCTGGTGGCAGCAAACAGCTCGTCACCGTGTTATGTTACCGTTCCGGAATGGCAACTCGCAGATCGGCGGCAAAGAAAACAGGAATGACGGGCAAACGGACAGCCGCCAGGAAAACCGCGCTACCTCCCAAACCGCGCGCGACAGCCGCCAAGGCATTGCCAACGCGAAGGACAACCGCCACCACGGTCGATCTCCAGGACACGATTGGGCTCAGCATCAGGCAGCCGTATGCCGAAGAGATCCTGCGCGGACTAAAGCGAAAGGAATATCGCTCCAGGACGACGAAAATCCGAGGTCGGGTCCTGATCTACGCAAGCCTACAACCCGGCGATCCGCGCCGATTCGCAAAGCTCGGGTTGGATCCAGGGGATCTCCCAACCGGTTTAGTAGTTGGCTCCGTCGAGATCATGGGTTGCAAAGGGACGCCTGGCGAATATGAGTGGTACTTGGCGAATCCGCGCCGAATCAAGCAGCCGTTGCCGCCCAAGAACCGGCCACAACCGGGATGGTTCTATCCATTTCGGCGGGGCAAGCCTGTTTAATTGCGCCGCCCTCCCACAAAATGCGATGCCGTACGTGCGCGAGCCCGCTGTGGCCAGGGCACAAGCAGCCAACGCCACCACCGCCAATACGAACGGAAGGCGCCACCGACATCCAGCGCCAATTTAGCGGGGCGGCGCAAACGCCACGTGGGGCGCACATCCGCTAACATCCTCCCAAGGCACTGTGATGATGAAGGTTAGCGGTGGTTTTGTGACCTGCCGCGTGATACGCTAAACGTTGGAATGCCCCAGGGTCCCGCAGTTCCCCCCAAGGCTGTCCTCTACGCTCGCGTGTCATCGAAGGAGCAGGAAAAGGACGGCTTTTCGATACCCGCCCAGCAGAAGTTGTTGCGCCAGTACGCCCTCGACAACGGTGTCTCCATCGCCCGCGAGTTCACCGATATCGAAACGGCCAAAAGGAGCGGCCGGACCGGCTTTACCGAGATGCTCGCGTTCCTGAAGCGCAACTCGAGCTGCCGGGCTATCCTGGTCGAGAAGACGGACCGTCTGTATCGGAATCTGAAAGATTGGGTCACGATTGACGACTTGGACGTTGAGGTCCACTTTGTCAAGGAGGGCGTCGTGCTCTCCAGCGGATCTCGGTCGTCCGAGAAATTTGTCCACGGAATCAAAGTCCTGATGGCCAAGAACTAC
>Ga0209698_10002231_pt1 | contig 22044 bp, 18 predicted proteins | sample LitLauG_LLR_2012_FD_187203 | JGI IMG/M metagenome (GOLD analysis project Ga0209698, IMG submission 187203) | Freshwater sediment microbial communities from Pennsylvania, USA - Little Laurel Run_MetaG_LLR_2012 (SPAdes) (version 2) | ecosystem: Environmental > Aquatic > Freshwater > Creek >...
ATGCAGGCCGGCGCGGGCGACTGGGTATGCAAGATCGGCGCGGACGGCATGCAGACCGTGGGCGTACGCTCGCACGGCCTGGGCATCGCCATACGAATTGCGGGCGGCGATGTGCACGCGCTGCATGTGGCTACCGCGGAAGTGCTCCACCAGATCGGACTGCTCGACGAACCACTGCGCAGCCCTCTGGCGCACCACTTCCGCCCGGCGGCACGCAACGCGCGTGGTACGGAGACGGGCCGGTTCCGGCCGCTGTTCACACTGCCGCGGCTGGTTTCCTGACCGTACCACCCTAGAGGCCAGGTCCTATCGTGGGCCACGGCACGCTCCCAGAAAGGACCCGCATGATCCGCAACGCTGTACGTAACACTGTACGCACTGCTGTACGCACGGCCTCCGTCACTGCTGCTCACTGGATGACACTGGCGCTCGCCCTGCCGGTCGCGGCTATCGCCGCCGAGCCGGCGCCCGCCGGGCCAAAATCCGGCATCGAGACGCAGTACCTGGACAGCAGCGTGCGTCCTCAGGACGACTTCTATCGTTACGTCAATGGCCGCTGGCTCGACCAGACGCAGATCCCCAGCGACAAATCCAGTTACGGCATCTGGGACAAGCTCCAGGATGAATCGCAGCTCCAGCTGCGCACCATCCTCGAAGAGTTGCAGAAGACCGCGGATCCGGCCGATGCCGATCAGCGCAAGATTGCCGACCTGTACACAAGCTTCATGGACGAAGCGGCCCTCGAAAAGGCGGCACTGCATCCGCTGGACGAGGAGGTAGCGCGCATCGACGGCCTGTCGGCCAAGTCCGGCATCGCGGCGCTCATCGCCCATTTCAACCGCATCGGCGTGACGGTGCCCATCGGCACCTATGTGCACCAGGACGCGCGCGATTCAACCCAGTACGTGTTCGATCTGCAGCAGGACGGCCTGGGGCTTCCCGACCGAGACTATTACCTGCAGAAGGACGCGAAGCTGCTGGAGATACGCACGCATTACCAGGAGCACGTGGCCAGGATCCTCGCGCTGGCCGGCGTGGCCGACGCGGCAAAGCAGGCGCACGACATCGTCGCACTGGAGACGGCGCTTGCCCGTGTGCAATGGACCAAGGTGCAGAACCGCGATCCGGTCAAGACCTACAACAAGCTGGCGTTCGCCAAACTGCCCGGCCTGGCGCCCGGGATGGACTGGACTGCTTATCTCGCCGGCACCGGTGTGACGGGCAAGGCCCAATCCGTCATTGTCGACCAGCCCAGCTATTTCAAGGGATTGGACGCGCTCATCAAGTCCACGCCGCTGGCCACGTGGAAAGCCTATTTTCGCTGGCACCTGTTGAGCGACTATGCGCCCTACCTGAGCGCGGGTTTCGTCGACGAACATTTCGCTTTCTATGGCAAGGTATTGCGTGGCGTCGAGCAGATCGAGCCACGGTGGAAGCGCGGTGTGCGCCTGGTGGACGGGCAGATTGGCGAGGCGCTGGGCCGCATCTACGTCGCGCGCCACTTCCCAGCAGCGTCGCGGACGCGAATGATCCAGCTCGTCGACAACCTCCTGGCGGCGTATCGCGACGACGTTGCAACGCTCGATTGGATGAGCCCCGCCACGCGGACGAAGGCCCTGGCCAAGCTGGCCAAGTTCACACCCAAGATCGGCTATCCCGACAAGTGGCGTGACTACACGGCGCTGCGCATCGCCCGCGACGATCTTGCCGGAAATGTCATTCGCGGCACCAACTTCGAGTTCGAACGCAACCTCAACAAGCTCGGGCAAGCCATCGACCGCAGCGAATGGGGCATGACGCCCCAGACGATCAATGCCTACTACAACCCGGAGCAGAACGAGATCGTCTTTCCAGCAGCCATCCTGCAGCCGCCGTTCTTCGATGCGGCGGCGGACGACGCGGCGAACTACGGCGCGATCGGCGCGGTGATAGGGCATGAAATCAGCCACGGCTTCGATGATCAGGGCAGCCAGTACGACGGCGACGGCAACCTGCTCAATGCGCCCGGGTGGTTCACGCAGGCCGACCTGGGGCGGTTCAAGAAGCGCAGCAAGGCACTCGTCGCGCAGTATTCCGTTTACTCGACGGTGCCGGGTTACCCCATCAACGGGGAACTGACGCTGGGCGAGAATATCGCCGACAACTCCGGACTGGCCATCGCGTTCAAGGCCTATCGCTTATCGCTCGGTGGTAAACCGGCACCGGTGATCGATGGCTTTACGGGCGACCAGCGCTTCTTCCTGGGCTGGGCCCAGGCTTGGCGGAGCAAGACACGCGAGAACCAGGCCATCCTGCAGATCAAGTCCGACCCGCATTCTCCCGAGGAGATCCGCGGCCAGGTTCCCGAGCGCAATCTCGCGGCCTTCCATGAGGCGTTCGGCATCAAGCCCGGCGACCACATGTACCTGGAGCCGGGCAAGCGCATCACGCTCTGGTAGCCGCCGGCGCTGCTGCGGGGCGGCAGCGCGTTCTTGCCGGCGCAAGTGCCGGCAGGAACGCGCGACAGCGGTCCGGTAGACTTGCAGCCCTCCCCAGCACTGGATCGACCTTCTCATGCTCGCCGAACAGCGGCAGGCGATCGCGGACCTGATCCGCGAGGCGCTTGTTCCCCTGCTAGCCCCCTCCGGTACACCGGTTCCCGACCTGGAGTTGCAGCGTCCCAAGGTTGCAGCCCATGGTGATCTGGCCTGCACAGTGGCCCTGCCACTGGCCAAGCTGCTCGCGCGGCCGCCGCGCGAACTGGCCACGGCCATCGCCGAGGCGCTGCGTGCGCTGCCGGCCAGCGCGCGCTGGATCGAGGCCGTCGAGGTTGCCGGCCCCGGGTTCATCAACCTACGCCTGAGCAATGCGTTCAAGCAGGAGGTGATCGGCGAAGTGCTGCGCGCCGGGCCGGCCTTCGGCGCCGGCAGCGAAGGCGCGGGCCGCCGCGTGGTCGTGGAGTTCGTGTCGGCCAATCCCACCGGCCCCCTGCACGTGGGCCACGCCCGCCAGGCAGCGCTGGGCGACACGCTGGCCAACATCCTGGCCGTACGTGGCTGGGATGTAGTGCGGGAGTTCTATTACAACGACGCCGGCGTGCAGATCGACCAGCTCACCGCATCAGTGCAGGCGCGCGCACGGCAATTGCAGGGACGCGAGATCGACCTGGAACAGGTCGGCTACCAGGGCGATTACATCGTCGACGTGGCGCGGGAATTCCTGGCGGGCACAACGGTACGCGCGCGTGACGGCGCGGAAGTGACGGCGACGGGCAATCCCGACGACGCCGAGGCGGTGCGCCGTTACGCGGTAGCTGCGCTGCGCCACCAGCAGGACCTGGATCTGGACGCCATCGGCGTGCACTTCGACAATTTCTATCTCGAATCATCGCTCTACAGCGATGGGCGCGTGAGCGCCGCGGTCCAGGCACTGCAGCGCTCGGGTCTCACCTTCGAGTCCGAGGGTGCGCTGTGGCTCAAGACCACCGCGGCACCCGCCGGAGCGCCCGGTGAGATCCCCGACGACAAGGACCGCGTCGTGCGCAAGTCCGACGGCACGTATACCTACTTCGTGCCCGATATCGCCTATCACCTCGCCAAGTTCGAGCGCGGATTCGAACGCGCGATCAACATCCAGGGTTCCGACCATCACGGCACCGTGGCGCGCGTGCGGGCGGGGCTGCGCATTCTGGGACAGTCGCTGGGCATGGTCATACCCCCCACCTTCCCGGAGTACCTGCTGCACAAGATGGTGCGGGTGATGCGGGGCGGCGAAGAGGTCAAGATGTCCAAGCGCGCCGGCACGTCCGTGGCGCTGCGCGACCTGATCGACTGGGCTGGCCGCGATGCCACGCGTTTTTTCCTGGTGTCGCGCAAATTCGACTCGGAATTCACGTTCGATATCGACCTCGCGCTATCGCACTCCGAAGACAATCCCGTGTACTACGTGCAGTATGCGCATGCGCGCATCTGCTCGGTACTGGCGCAGGCCGCGGGCACCGGCGGCGCGGTGCTCGACGAAACCGCCGCGCAGGCCCTGCCGGTCACCGCGCTGGTCGCGCCGCGCGAGCTGGCCCTGATGGCCCGGCTGGCCGAGTTCCCGGACGCATTGCGGCAGGCGGGAGAGGAACTGGCCCCGCACCAGGTGGCCTTCTACCTCAAGGAGCTGGCCGCCGACCTGCATGCGTTCTACAACGCCGAGCGCATTCTGGTCGACGACGCGGGCTTGCGCGCAGCGCGCCTGGCGTTGCTGCTGGCCACGCGTCAGGTATTGCGCAATGGTCTGGGGCTGCTGGGCGTGGCCGCGCCCGAGCGCATGTAGGGCAAAATGCCGGACATCAGCCCTGGTGGCAGCTCCTATCCCGACGATCGACCGACGATGAACGCACGACGCCCAACGATCAGCATCTTCGGTTTCCTCGGCGGGCTGATATTCGGCCTGGCGTTGGCCGTTGCCATTGCCCTGTACCTCACGAATTCGCCGGTTCCTTTCATCAACAAGGTCCAGCACGCCACCGAGACCATCACGCCGGAACCGGGCGACCCCAACCGGCCGCTATTCTCGCCGCAGATTCCCGCGGCGGCGGCTTCGGACCCGGCAGCTGCCGCCCGGCCACCCGTGGAGACCGGCGACGGTCCCAACGCCCTACCCGGCGCCGCAGCCCCGGCCGCGCCGCCGACGCCGGTACCAACCGCGCCGGAGGCGGCCAGCGCGGCAGGGAAGGCGGCGGCTCCCGTGCAGGCCAGCCCGGAGGGGGGCGCCCAGATCATGCTGCAGGTCGGCGCCTTCAAGAACGCCGACGACGCCGACGTGCTGCGCGCACGCATCGCCTTGCTGGGCCTGGATGCCAAGGTAACGGCCAATCTCGTCGACGGCGCCACGCTGTACCGGGTGCGCCTGGGGCCCTATGGCCCGCTCGACGACCTGAACGGAATTCGCCACACCTTGTCTGAGAATGGCATGGAGGCGCAACCGGTACATGTCAAGTAGGGGCGCTACCCGTCACCCCCCATTTTTCGCAAAACCCATGAGGATTCCCATGTCCAGTTCCATCCGCCGGCGAGAAATCGTCATTGCCCTGGGCGCCGCACCGCTACTGGCGACCACGGCCGCCCGCGCGCAGCCGCCATCGGTTCCGCAAGCGGGTACCGATTACACCGTCATCCCCAACCCCCAGCCCACCGACGTCCCCGGAAAGATCGAAGTCCTGGACTTTTTCTGGTACGGCTGCCCGCATTGCTACTCGTTCCTGCCGGACCTGGAGTCCTGGCGCAAGAAGCAGCCGGCCGATGTCGATTACCGGCACGTTGCGGTTGATTTCGGCGACCCGGCGCGCGAAGTGCACTCGAAAATCTTTTATGCCCTGCAGGCGCTGGGCCGGGTCGACGACATGCACGTGAAGGTTTTCGATGCCTTCCACCTCAAGCATCTGCGTCTCAACGACCGCGACAGCGCTGCTGACTTCATGGCGGCCAACGGTATCCCCCGGGACAAATGGCTGGGGGCTTTCGATTCGTTTTCCGTGGCAGGGCTGGTACGGCGCGCGCGCATCACCTGCCAGAACTACACCATTGACGGCACGCCCAGTCTCGCTATCGATGGGCGCTACGTCACTTCTCCCTCGATAGTGCATACCCATACTGCCGCCGGCGCGCTGGTCGCCATGAGCTATCTGGTTGAGCAGGCGCGGCAGGATCACGCGCACCGCAAGTCGTAAGCGGTGCGAGCACAGCTGGCGCCATCCTGCGCGACACCGGCGTCTTGAAGGCAAGTGCCATCCCGATGGCGCTTGCCTCGCCGGCGGCTGCGTCCTGCGAGGCACAGCGACTGGCAAACGCGTCTTGCGGCATTGCGCCATGAACGTCTTCCTCACGGGCGCCTCCAGCGGAATCGGCACAGCGCTGGCGCGCGAATTCTCGCGCCAGGGTGCCTGCCTGGGGTTGGTTGCACGGCGTGAGGATGCGCTGGCGGCACTGGCCCGCGAACTGGGAACTCCCTGCCATCTTTACGCGGTCGATGTCACCGACCGCGCCGCGCTGCTCGTCGCGGCCCGCGACTTCGACGCGCGCTGTGGCGGCGCAGACATCGTGATCGCCAACGCCGGCATTTCGACCGGCGTGTTGACCGAGCATGCCGAGGACCTGGCGGTTTTCGATGCGGTACTGGCAACCAACCTCACGGCAGTTGTCACGACCTTCCATCCTTTCATCGCAGCCATGCGCAGCCGGCGATCGGGCACGCTGGTGGGGATCGCCAGCGTGGCCGGGATCCGCGGACTGCCGGGCTCGGAAGCCTACTGTCCTTCCAAGGCCGCCCTCATCAACTACTGCGAGAGCCTGCGCATCGGGCTGCGCGGCAGCGGCGTCGAGGTCGTGACCATTGCGCCGGGGTTCATCCGCACACCCATGACGGCCGACAACCCGTATCCCATGCCGTTCCTGATGGATGTGGACGGCTTCGCCCGCCAGGCGGCCGCGGCAATCGTGCGCGGCGACAGCTTTAGGGTGATCCCCTGGCAAATGGCCTGGGTCGCACGCCTGCTGCGGGTGCTACCCAACTGGGCATTCGACCGCGCGCTTGCCGGGCGGGCCCGCAAGCCGCGTGCGGCGGCGGGCCAGCAGCGCTGAGCCCGGCAACGCGCGCCGGGACAGATGCTTACTTGCCGCGGGCCGGGCGCTTGTCCAGAACCACGCCCGCTGCCTTGAGACTGGCTACTTCCGCGGCAGAAAAACCATGGTCGCTCAGCACCGCGTCGCCATCCTGCGCAAACGCCGGCGGGGCAAACCGCATCCGGGCGGGCGTGCGCGAGAACTTGATGGGCGTGCCAACCGACGTCACATCGCCCGTCTGCACCACCATTTCCCGGGCGCGCGCGTGCGGCGAGGCCAATGCCAGGTCGATCGGCAGGACCACGCCGGCCGGCACACCGGCGCGCAGCAACTGCTCGGCCAGCACATGGCCGTCGGCCCGGGCAAAGGCTTGATCCAGGGCCTCGCGCAGGGCTTTGCGATTGACGAGCCGGTCGCCGTTGGTGGCAAAGCGGGGGTCGCGGGCGAGCTCGGGATGGCCGATGATTTCCGTGAACTGCTGGAACTGCCGTTCATTGCCGATGGCGATGAAAATATCGCCGTTGCTCGTGGTCCATTTATCGTACGGTGCCACGTTGGGGTGCGCATTGCCCAGCGGCACCGGCCGCTTGCCGCTCAGCAGGTAGTTGGCGGCCTGGGGGTGCAGCAGTGCCGTGGCGCAGTCGTAAAGGGTCATGTCGAGGAACTGCCCGCGGCCGCTGCGCGTGCGCTCCTGGAGCGCCATGAGGATGGCAATCGTGGAATACATGCCCGTGGCCAGGTCCACCAGCGGCGTGGCCATGCGCACGCCCGTGCTGCCCACCTCGCCATTGACGCTCATGAGTCCACTCATCGCCTGGACGACCGCGTCATAACCCGGCAATCCGCCCAGGGGGCCGTCGGCGCCGAAGCCCGAGACCCGGCAATGGATGAGCCGGGGAAAACGCTTCTCGAGGACATCGGCGTAACCCAATCCCCACTTTTCCATCGTGCCCGTCTTGAAATTCTCGACCAGCACATCGGCATCGGCCAGCAGGCGCAGCACGACCTCGCGGCCGGCGGGAACGCTGATATCGAGGGCCAGCGCGCGCTTGTTGCGGTTGACGCCCAGGTAATAGCTGGCATCGCGGCTGCCATCCGGACGCTCGGCAAAGGGCGGACCCCACTGACGTGTGTCGTCTCCCTGGGGTGGTTCGACCTTGATGACGTCAGCGCCATGGTCGGCGAGGATCATGGTGGAATAGGGGCCACCCAGCACGCGCGACAGGTCGACGACCTTCACGCCGGCCAGGGCGCCGCCGCTGTCGGGTATAGGGGGTGTTGTACTCAAGGATGCTCCTAGGAAATGGTCCGGCGCAGGCGGTCGAATCCCTGCTGCAGGTCGTTGATGAGATCGACGGGGTCTTCCATGCCAGCCGATATCCGGATGAGTCCATCGGGCAGGCGTGCCGCGCCCAGGCTGCGTTCTGCCCGCGAAGGAATCAACAGGCTCTCGAAGCCGCCCCAGGAATAGCCGCGCCCGAATAGACGCATGCTGTCCACGAAAGTGTTGACAGCGGCAACGGGAATGGCCGCCTGCAGTTCGATTCCGAAGAGGCCGCTGGCCCCCGAGAAATCGCGCTGCCATAGGGCGTAGCCGGGGTCGCTTGCCAGGGCCGGGTACAACACGCGCGCTACTTCGGGCTGCTGCAACAGCCATTCGATCAGGCGCTCGGCGGTGGCACGATGGCGCTCGAGGCGCGCATGCAGCGTGCGCAGCCCGCGCAGCGCCACCCAGCAATCGTCGGGGCTGGCCGCCAGGCCCGTCGAGCGGATGAATGTGCGCATGGCCGGCGCCGTGGCGGCGTTGCAGGTAACCGTGCCCAGCAGAAGGTCGGCATGGCCGCCGATGTACTTGGTGGCCGCGTGCACGGACACATCGGCCCCCAGTTCGATAGGCCGGCAATATAGCGGCGTCGCCCAGGTATTGTCCGCCACCGATATCGCGCCATGCGCACGGGCGATGGCGCTCAGCTGGGGAATATCCTGGACTTCGAAGGTGTGCGAACCTGGCGATTCGATGAGTACCAGCCGGGTTGTCGGGCGCAGCAGCGCCGCCATTTCGGCACCCGCGCGCGGGTCGTAGAACGTCGTGTCGACGCCAAAACGCGCCAAGGTCCCGATGCAGAAGCTGCGCGTGGGGCCATAGGCGGAATCGGGCACGAGGATGTGGTCGCCCTGTCCGATAAAAGCCATGATGGCGCTGGTGCAGGCGCTAAGGCCCGAGGGCAGCGCCCAGGTGCGCTCGCCACCCTCGAGTGCGGTCATCGCGTCGAGAAAGGCACGGTGCGTCGGCGTGCCGTGCAGCCCGTAGGTAACCGGGCCGCTGTCGTCGCCGCGGGCGGCACGGGCAACCCGCTCGCGCATGTCGGCCACGTCGGCGTGCAGCACGGTGGAACCGCGCTGCACGGGGGGATTGATGTAATGCTCGCCAGCGTCGCCCGGCGGGGCTTCGCGGCCGAGTGTGACCAGCCGGGTACTGGCTTTCACGGCAGCGGCGCGGCGGCCGGCGCGGACGGGCAGCCGGACGCTGCGCTGGAGGTGATTGTTATCGACACGGTCGGCAATTGTATTACGGTCCCGCGGCGTCCTACGCGGGACGCAATGACGGCAAATGCGGTCCACCGGGGTTCAGCCGGTCGCACGGGCCCGTTGGGTCAAGCCAAGGGAAGCCTGACACAGGCTAGAGGCCGGCAGGTCGCTACTGGACCCGGCCCCGAGACACCGGGACGGCGCCGAATGTGACCGCAACATCCAGCGCGTTTTCCCTTGCCAACACCAACGGATCTTGGTCAAATTCCAGGGGTTTGCCGGCGTCGATCTGGAATCCTGGTACCCCGTCACACCTCAATGCCCGAGGTGAATTTCCGTGAGGTCGTCAACGATGAAACGTACGTGTTCAATTGTTCTGGGCTTCGCATTTCTGGTTCTGTTGCCCGTGCTGCGCACGGCCGCCGCCGAGGCTGTAACCGCGGGCGATATCGCAAAGGCCAAGCCCGAGGAGCCGAAATTCGGCGCCTTCACGCCCGAGCAGCAGGCCAGCAAGGGCACCGCCACCATCGCGGGCAAGCGCTTGGACTATGACGCATATGCCGGCACGCTCGTGGTTCACACGAAGGACTACGACGATGTGCCGCAAAACGCCAACAAAGACGAAAAAGTAGGGCCGGCCGAGGCTGCGATGTTCTATGTGGCCTACTTCAAGAGCGGAGTACCACCCGCTCAAAGAGCGGTCACGTTTCTCTTCAACGGCGGGCCAGGCTCATCCACGGTTTGGTTGCATATGGGAGCATTCGGTCCGCGGCGCGTCGTCACTGCCGACTCCACGCATACGCCGGCAGCTCCCTATGCGATCGTCAACAACGACTTCAGCCTGCTGGACGCCACTGACCTCGTTTTTATCGATGCGCCGGGTACCGGGTTCAGCCGCGTGGCCGGCAAGGATCGTGAAAAGGCCTTTTACTCCGTGGACGCCGATGCCCAGGCATTCGCGGACTTCATCGAGCAGTTCCTGCGCAAATACGGGCGCTGGAATTCCCCCAAATACGTGTTTGGCGAAAGCTATGGCACGACGCGATCGGCTGTCCTGGTCAATCTGCTCGAATCCGAAAACCTCGTGGATCTCAATGGCGTTATTCTGCTTTCGCAGATATTGAGCTTCGCCAATAGTCCGGACGGCGCGGACGCGAACCCCGGCTTTGAACTGCCGTTCGCGCTGGCGCTGCCAACCTTTTGCGCCACCGCCTGGTATCACCATAAGCTGCCGCAAGCAAACCGGGAACTGGCGCCCCTGATCGCCGAGGTCGAGCAATTTGCCATGACCGATTATCTGGCCGCACTGCAGGCCGGATCGACGCTCGATCCTTTGAAGCGTCAGGACGTGGTTGCCAAGCTGCACCAGTACACCGGCCTGCCATCGGCCTACATCGAGAAGGCGAACCTGCGCGTCACGGGCGGTGAGTTTGAAAAGACCTTGCAGGACGACGCGGCCACGACCACTGGGCGGCTGGACTCGCGTTTTTCAGGCCCGACCATGGACCCCCTCAGCAAGGAGGCCGACTACGACCCCCTTGAGGCGGCGATCGGCTCCGCGTACGTTTCGGCCTTCAATGACTATGCCAGAAAAGAGCTGAAATTCGGCGAGAACCGCTCCTTCAAGCCATTGACGTCGCTCTGGAAGCAGTGGAATTTCCTGCATCAGCCACCGGGCGCACCGATGCCCCTGCCGCAGTCAACCAACGTCATGCCGGACCTGGCCGCGGCCATGAAATACAACCCGCACCTCAAAGTAATGGTCAATGCGGGCTATTTCGACATTGCGACGCCGTTCTTCGAGGGCGTCTACGAGATGCAGCACCTGCCTATCCCTGCATCCTTGCAGCAGAACATCGAATACAGGTTCTACGACTCGGGGCACATGGTCTATGCACACGAGGCCTCTCTCAAGGCCCTGCATGACAACGTTGCCGACTTCATTCGGCGCACCGGTAACGTAGCCGGCGCTCCATGAACCAACAGGCCTGAGGCGCGCGCGATAACCAGACGCGCCGGGTTTGGGCGCCGTACCGCAACATCAAGGCCCACCAAGCGCACGGGCCAAGCAATGGCATGATGGCGGCACACCGCGCCGGGCGGCGCGGATGGGGGAGACGCTGATGCATACGCAGGGACTCGATTTCGACCTGGGCGACGATATCGATGCACTGCGCGAGGCGGTGCGCGCCTTCGCCGCGCGGGAGATCGCGCCACGCGCGCAGGAGATCGATCGCAGCGACCGCTTTCCCGCGGACCTGTGGCACAAGCTGGGTGATATGGGCGTGTTGGGCATCACCGCCCCCGAAGCCTACGGCGGTGGCGCCATGGGCTATCTGGCGCACATGGTCGCCATGGAGGAAATTTCCCGCGCCAGCGCCTCGGTCGGGCTTTCCTACGGAGCCCACTCCAATCTCTGCGTCAACCAGATCTGCCGCAATGGCAATGCCGAACAGAAGCAACGCTATCTGCCGGGGCTGATCGCCGGAACATCCGTGGGTGCACTGGCCATGAGCGAAAGCGGCTCGGGCTCCGATGTGGTGTCCATGCGCCTGCAGGCGCGGGACAAAGGCGGGCACTATGTGCTCAACGGCACCAAGATGTGGATCACCAACGGGCCCGATGCCGATGTCCTGGTGGTGTATGCCAAGACGGCGCCCGAACTCGGCCCGAATGGCATCACCGCCTTCCTCGTGGAGAAATCCATGAAGGGCTTTTCCGTGGCCCAGAAACTCGACAAGCTGGGCATGCGGGGATCGCAGACCGGTGAGCTCGTTTTCGATAATTGCGAGGTTCCAGCCGAAAACGTGCTGGGCGAGGTCAATGGCGGCGTGCGCGTGCTGATGAGCGGCCTGGACTTCGAGCGCGCCGTATTGGCCGCGGGTCCCCTGGGCATCATGCAGGCCTGCATGGACCTGGTAATGCCGTACGTGCACGAGCGCCGGCAGTTTGGCCAGGCTATCGGCGAGTTCCAGTTGATACAGGGCAAGCTGGCCGACATGTACACGGCCTTGTCCTCCTGCCGTGCCTATGCCTATGCGGTTGGCCGGAGCCTTGACCGGCTGGCGAGTGCGGCCGGAGCGGGGCGCGCCCGCGCCGCTCGCAAGGATTGCGCGGGGGTCATCCTGCTGGCAGCCGAGCGCGCTACCTGGATGGCGGGCGAGGCCATCCAGATACTCGGGGGCAATGGCTACATCAACGACTATCCGGCGGGACGCTTGTGGCGCGACGCCAAGCTCTATGAGATTGGTGCCGGCACCTCGGAAATCCGCCGCATGCTGATCGGGCGCGAGCTATTTAATGAGTCGCGTTAGGGTTGTGCTGTATCTCGTTCTTCGTTTTTTTGGGATTTCAACGTGCGGATGCTGACGCAGACGCGGTTCGGCTGCCCTGTGCCCGCCCCGGCCCCGGGGGTCGCGGTTGGCCCTGCGGGCCAACTCCACTGCGCTGCTCCGAGCCGTGGCGCACGGCCGAACTCGCTTCGCGGCCTGCGGCCGCTGCGCTCAGACAAGCGGCCGTGAGTCAGAAGACGAAGCGCGCTACGCGCGCCGCCACGGCTCGTGCGCTGCTCGTCGCGCCCCCATGGGGCCGGGGCGGGCACAGGGCAGCCGAACCGCGTCGCCGAGACTTCGGCACGTCGATTAGCGCAACGACTGCATGGAATGGATTTGAGGTAACGGGTTTGCCAAGCGCTGGTCCCTCGTGGCTAGACTTTTGCGCGGGTACGGCTTTCGCAATAAAGACATTCGCAATTGCGTTTGGTTTTTGCTCGCCAGCCACCGCTGGCCAGGGTGACTCGCAGCAACGCGCAGCAACCGCACAGCGCTATCGTTGACCCTGCACATGACACCAAACTCCGAACCGCTGAGCAAGGTTCCGCCGCCGAGCAGCGCCGCTGCCATATCAGGCTTCGCAAACGCGCCTGCACCTCAGGACGACACCGGCAGCATGCGCTTCGACCACTCGATGCCGCAACCGCGCGCCATCGCCCGCGCCATACTCGACGGATTCGAGCTCCACTACCAGCGCTTCCGCTTCGTGGCCCAGCAGGCCAAGAGCCGCTTCGAGCGCGGCGACTGGCTGGGCATGCGTGAATCGGCCCGCGACCGGATCGACTACTACGACCAGCGCGTGATCGACGCGGTGGAACACATCGAGCGGGGCTTCGACCTTGCCAGCCTGGACGACAAGGAACGCGACCGCCTCTGGCAGGCCGTCAAGCAGCAGTTCATGGCATCGCTGGCCGACCATCGGCAACCCGAATGCGCGGAGACCTTCTTCAATTCGGTGTGTACCAAGCTGCTGCACCGCGCGTATTTCCAGAATGCGTTCCTGTTCGTGCGGCCGGGGGTTGCGACCGACTACATGGACTCGGATCCGCCCTCGATACGCAGCTACTACCCGGCCGGAGCGGGTCTGCGCGCCACTCTGCGGCAGATCATCATCGACATGGGGCTTGCCGCCCCGTTCGTCGACGTGGAACGCGACCTGCGCCATGTCGTGCGGGCCGTCTGCGACGCACACCGGCGCGGGGCTCCCAACGCGCTGGTCAGCCCCTTTCATGCCGAACCGGACTGCCAGATACAAGTGCTGTCCAACCTGTTCTTTCGCAACAAGGGTGCCTACCTGATAGGCCGCTTCATCAACGGAACGCGCGCAACGCCCCTTGCCGTGCCGTTGCTGCGGGACAGCCGCGGCCAGGTCTACATCGACACGGTGCTGTTCGGCGCCGACCGCATCGCGACCTTGTTCTCGTTCACGCGGGCCTACTTCCTCGTCGACATGGAAGCACCGTCGGCATATGCCGACTTCATCAAGTCCATCCTCCCGCACAAGCCGGTATCGGAGATCTACACGATGCTCGGCCTGCAAAAGCAGGGCAAGACGCTTTTCTACCGCGATTTCCTTCATCACCTGCGGCATTCGACCGATCGCTTCGTGACGGCGCCCGGAATCAAGGGGCTGGTGATGACGGTCTTCACGCTGCCGTCCTACCCGTACGTCTTCAAGATCATCAAGGACGTGATCGCCCGCCCCAAGGAGACGGACCGCCAGCAGGTCATGGAGAAATACCGGCTGGTCAAGCTGCACGACCGCGTGGGGCGCATGGCCGACACCTGGGAGTACTCCGAGGTCACGCTGCCGCGCCAGCGCTTCACACCGGACCTGGTGCGTGAACTGCTGCACTACTGCCCCAGTGTCGTGGAGGTCGATGCGGACACCGTGCTGCTGCGCCATGTCTATATCGAACGGCGCATGACACCCCTCAACCTTTACCTGGCCCACGCCACCGACGCCCAGCTCGAGCACGCGATCGGCGAATACGGCAATGCCATCAAGGAGCTCGCCAGCGCCAACATTTTTCCCGGCGACATGCTGTTCAAGAACTTCGGCGTCACGCGCCTGAATCGGGTGGTGTTCTACGATTACGATGAAATCGAGTACATGGTCGATTGCCGTTTTCGGCGCATCCCACCGGCCCCCAACGAAGAGGCCGAGATGTCGGGAGAACCCTGGTACCACGTGGAACCCCGCGACGTATTTCCGGAGCAGTTTGCGCCCTTTCTCCTGGGAGACCCGCGGATCCGTGGCGCCTTCTTGCGCCAGCATGCCGACCTGCTGACGCCGGAGTTCTGGCAGGTGCGCCAGGAGCGGATCCGCGCCGGCATCATGGAGGACGTTTTCCCATACCCCCAGGAGACCCGGTTTGCTGGCAAACTGCCGCTCCCCCGTTCGGGGCAAGCCTGTTTCAGGGAGGGCAGCGCTTCCCCGCAGGGCGCTGAGCCGCGATAATTGACGGTCTTGCAGTGATGCGCAGCGACAAGGAAGCAGGCATGTCAGGTGAACACCCGGATCCGGTGGTGGTGGTATCGGCAGCACGCACGCCCATCGGCAGCATGATGGGCGTGCTGGCCGGCATGACGGCGCCGCAATTGGGGGCGGTTGCGGTGCGCGCAGCCGTCGAGCGGTCCGGCGCCGCGGCCTCGACCATCGATGAAGTGCTGCTGGGCAATTGCCTGATGGCGGGCCTGGGCCAGGCGCCAGCGCGCCAGGCGGCGCTGGGCGCCGGGCTGCCGGCAAGCACGGGTGCCGTCACACTCTCCAAGATGTGCGGCAGCGGCATGCGCGCGATCATGTTCGCGCACGACATGCTGATGGCAGGATCCGCGACTACCATCGTTGCTGGTGGCATGGAGAGCATGACCAACGCTCCCTATCTCGTGCCCCGCGGGCGGCAGGGCTACCGTTACGGGCACGCCACGCTGTTCGACCATATGGCGCTCGACGGCCTGGAGGACGCCTACGAACCGGGCAAGTCGATGGGGGTTTTTGCCGAGGACTGCGTTGCCCGCTACGGTTTCTCGCGGGCCGACCAGGACCGTTTTGCCATTACGTCGGCCGAGCGGGCGGTGCGGGCAGGCGACGAAGGCCGCTTCTCCTGGGAGATCGCTCCGGTGACGGTGGCCGGCAAGGGCGGTGATACCACCATCGACAAGGATGAGGGGCCGTACAAGACACGGGCCGACAAGGTGCCGCAGCTCAAGCCGGCCTTCCGCAAGGATGGCACGATCACTGCGGCCAATTCTTCGTCGATTTCGGATGGCGCCGCAGCGCTGGTGCTCACCCGTGAATCGCAGGCAGCAAGCCTGGGGCTGCGACCGCTGGCGCGCATCCGCGCCCATGCCGTGCACGCCCAGGAGCCCAATTGGTTCACGACAGCGCCCATCGGTGCCATCGCCAAGGTCCTGGGCAAGGCCGGCTGGAGCACCGAGTCCGTCGACCTGTGGGAAATCAACGAGGCGTTCGCCGCGGTTACCATGGCAGCCATGCACGACGTCAATCTGCCACACGAACGGGTGAATATCCATGGTGGCGCCTGCGCCCTGGGTCACCCCATTGGCGCCAGCGGCGCCCGCATCGTGGTGACCTTGCTGGGAGCGCTGCGCCACCATGGCCTGCGCCGCGGCGTGGCGGCGCTTTGCATCGGCGGCGGCGAGGCGACGGCGCTGGCCCTGGAGCTGTGTTGAGAATGCTGCCGTGATGCCGTTGAATTCCCTCAAGCAGTGCTGGGGGCTGCCCAATACCCGGGCGCACGTACGCGCCCTGACAGGAGCCTGATCATGCCCAGCTGCCTCATCGTCGGCGCAACGCGCGGCATCGGCGCCGAATTTGCCCGCCAGTACACGGCGGACGGGTGGCGCGTCATCGGCACGTTCCGCGGCACGGCCGATGGCGCGCCCCTGGCGGCGCGCTGCGCCCGCGCGGTGCACGCCGATGTCCTGGCCAAGGGGTGGGCGGTAGAGCTGGCGCGTGACCTGGCCGGCGAGGTGCTGGACCTCGTCATCATCAATGCGGGGGTTTCGGGGCCGCAATCGGACCGCGTGGAACCACCGGACCCGGCCAGCTTCGATCTTGTCATGCGCACCAATGTCCGGGCGTCCATGGAGCTCATTCCGGTGATCGCGCCGGCGCTGCCCGCCGACGGCAAGCTGGTGGTCATTTCCAGCCGCATGGGATCCATCGGCGGGGCCGACCATGCATCGTGGTGGCTGTACCGCGCCAGCAAAGCGGCGCTCAACAGCGTGCTCAAATCGGCAAGCCTTGCGCTGGGCAGCCGGGGCATAGTTTGCATGGCGCTGCATCCGGGCTGGGTGCAGACCGACATGGGTGGTCCCGATGCGCAGCTGCCGGTCGGAGAAAGCGTCACATCCATGCGTCGTGTCATCGCGGCGGCAAATCGCTCCCATAACGGCCGCTTCCTGAATTACAACGGGGAGCAGCTCGAATGGTAGGCCGCGCGGCCGCGGTGGCAACGCGAACAAATCCCACTTTTCTGCAAGATCCCTTGGAATCCCGATGATTTCTCCAGCAATGATTGCCGGTCTCGTGTTCGGCGTTTGCGGCCTGCTCGCGGCGGCCGCGGTCGAGTACCTCTTGCGCAGCTTCGCCGACCAGGCGGGCATCAACCGCTGGATATTCGTCGCGGTGCCGGGGCTTTTCGGGATGCTCTATGCCCTGATGCTCTTCCAGGACGGACGGCGGCGTATCCGGCAATTGGGACAATCGGTATCGCGGGGCATATTGATCGCTCTGCTCACCTGGATCTCGTTTTCCACCATGGCCACCATGGTGTGGTGCTCGCCGCGGGACATCGGCGTTTGCTTCAGTCACCTGCTGTTTGCCACGGCCATCGTCGGCGGCGGACCGATGCTCGCCGTGGCCCTGTTGGGTGGCCTGCTTGCCGGTGTGCTGATCATTCGCCCACCCGCCAAGAAGGCCAGCGAGTAAGCCCGCACGGCCGGTGTACCCGAAGTCATACCCAAAGTCGTACCTACAATCGCGCCCGCCCTCCCGGCCGCCGCCGCATGCTGCAAACGACCGATTCGACCGAACGTTTTGGCGCCAGAGCCGGCGCATACGCACGGGCAAGGCCCGGATATCCCGAATCCGCCATATCTGCACTGGCGCAGGCCCTGGGCCTGCGCCCGGGCGCAATGGTGGTCGACCTGGGCTGCGGAACCGGACTGTCCTGCGAACCCTTCCTGCGCGCCGGTCATGCCGTCGTGGGCGTGGAACCCAATGCCGAGATGCGGGCCCACGCGCTGGCACGGCTGGGCACCCACGAGCGCTTCACGGTTGTTGACGGACGCGCCGAGGCTACCGGCCTGGCAGCCGGCACTGCCGACCTGCTGGTCGCCGCCCAGGCCTTTCACTGGTTCGACGTGCCGGCCACGCGCAGCGAGGCGCTGCGCATACTGCGCGCGCCTGCGCGGGCGGCGCTCATCTGGAACGACCGGTGCGCCGAAGGTACACCCTTTGCCCGCGGCTACGAGGACCTGTTGCAGCGTTACAGCACCGAATACCTGGAGCTGCGCCACCGCCACGGACGCAACGACCGGATTGATGACTTCTTTGGCCGCGGCCGCTGGCAGACGCTCACGGTCAGGCATCACGACGAGCTCGATTTCCCGCGGCTGGCCGACCGGCTCAACTCCGCCTCCTACGTGCCCGCGCCTGGTGATCCGCGCCACGGGACCATGATCGCCGACCTGCAGCATTTGTTTACCCAGACGGCCCAGCAGGGCGCGGTGAGAATGGAATTCGAGACCCGCGTCATCTATGGTGAAATTGCGGGCGGGCATGCCTTGCCCTAGCCTGCGCACCATGACTGCTGCCCGCCGGTGTCGCCACCGGCAACCATCTCGCCAAGGACACGCTCCATGCCGGCCCCCATCATCTTTTATTTCGATTTCAGTTCGCCCTATGCCTACCTGGCCTCCGAGCAGATAGCCGACCTGGCCGCGCGCCATGGCCGCACGGTCGATTACCGGCCGACCCTCCTGGGCGTGGCTTTTCGCGCGACGGGCCAGCGCCCGCTGGTCGACGTTCCCATGAAAGGCGAATACAGCCGGCGCGACATGGCGCGCAGCGCGCGCCTTGCCGGCATCGACTTCCGCATGCCCGAGAAATTCCCCATTTCCACCGTTCAGGCCGCGCGTGTTTTCCTGGCTTTGCAGACCCAGCAACCTGAGCTCGCGCTGGCCTTCCTGCATGGCGCATTTCGTGCATACTTTGCACAGGGCCGGGACATCTCGGAAACCGGGGTAATCCACGAGCTGCTCCTGACGCTCGGTGCCGATGCCGATGCCGTACTTGCGGCCGCGGCTCAGCCGGGGATCAAGGATCAACTAAAGCAGGCGGTCGATGCCTCGGTCGCCGGCGGCGTGTTCGGTGCGCCCTTTTTCGTGGTCGATGACGAGCCCTTCTGGGGCTTTGACCGGCTGCCCCAGATTGAACGCTGGCTCGCCTCCGGGCCTTTTTAATGCCGTGTATCCATTCGCCAGTAACCGCCGCGACGAAGACCCCGTGAAATGAAGCGCAAGGCCGCCGTACCGTTCATCATGCTGGCGTCGCTGCTCGACGTGATCGGTGTCGGTCTCATCATTCCCATCTTGCCGCTGCTGGTAGGCGAATTCACCACCAGCCGCGATGCCCAGGTGTACTGGTTCAACGCGCTCATCATCTCCTTCGGGCTCGCGCAATTCTTCTGTGCCCCGCTGCTGGGCGCGCTGTCCGATCGCTACGGGCGCCGTCCGCTGCTGCTGCTGGGCATAGGGGGTCTGGGCGTTACCTTCGCCGTGACGGCGCTCACCCATTCGCTGTGGCTGCTGGTCGGCATACGCCTGCTGGGCGGCGCGCTGTCAGCCAATTTCGCGGTCGCGCAGGCCTACGTAGCGGACATCACCACGCCGGAAAAGCGCACGCCCGCGCTGGGGCTGCTGGGCGCCATGTTTGGGCTGGGCTTCGTGCTCGGACCCGTCATCGGTGGCGTACTTGGGGATATCGACCTGCGCCTGCCCTTGTACGCAGCGGCGGGCCTGTGCGCCGTGAACTGGCTGTATGGCCTGCTGGTGCTGCCCGAGTCGCTGCCGCCGGACCGGCGCACGCCGGTCGCCTGGCGGCGGATCAACCCGTTTTCCGCGCTGTCCGGCCTCGTCCGCCTGCGCGGCGTCGGGCCGCTGGTTTTTGCCATCGCGGCCGCAAGCCTCGCAAAGCTGACGTTGCAGTCGGCTTGGGTTCTGTACACCAGCTTCCGTTTCCAGTGGGGGCCGCTGCAAAACGGCATGTCGCTCTTTGCCGTGGGGTTTGTTGCCATCGTCGTGCAGGGCGGTTTGCTCAAGATGCTCCTGCGCAGGTTCGGTGAAAGGCGCCTGGTGGCTGCCGGTCTTGCATCGGGCGCCGTGGCCTACGCGCTCTACGGCCTCGTGCCCCAGGGCTGGATGCTCTACATCGTCATCGCCGCCAATTCGCTGGCATTCGCCGTTCCCACTACGCTCCAGGGCATCGTATCCAAGGCGGCCGACCCACGCGAGCAGGGCCGCGCGATGGCATCGCTCACCTCGCTCATCAGCATCACGGGCATCGCGGCGCCCCTGCTGGGTGGAGCGCTCCTGGGTCCGGTCTCGCACCTGCCGCCCGACCACATACTCGTGGGAGCGCCGTTCTTCGCGTGTTCGGCGCTCGAGGGTTTCGCGTTTCTGGTCGCGGTGCGCTACTTTTCACGCCATCCAGCCGACGCTGCGCCGGCGCCGCCGGACAACGCGGCACTGGGCAGCGCAACGCCGGCAACGATTGCGTCGGCCACGCGTCCCATCGCTCAATCGTCGAATCGTTAGTACCGGCTGTCGTTCCATCGTTCAAGCGTTCCATGGCTGAACTTCCCCCTCGTCCAACAGCCCCGGCGCCGGCTGGAATCCGGCGCCTGTTCCCTTTTTCTGCGCTGCGCCGGCCGGCTCTGATGGGCTGCCTGCCCGCGCTGTTACTGGCAGCGTGCGCGCAAAACCCGCCGCCCTCGGGCAGTCCGGCGGCGGCGGGCGTCACCCATGACGACGCTGCGCCCGGCCCCGTCTATTCGCTGTTCCACCGCGCGTTGCCCACTCCCGAGGGAAAGACCGCGGTACTGCAATTGCACGGGCAGGGTGCGCAGATATTCCGCTGCGAGACCCAGCCCACGGGCCGTCACTGGGTCTACCGCCTTCCTGAAGCCGACCTGGCCGACAGCACCGGTACGGTGGTCGTGCACCACGGCGCCAACCTGAGTTTCGAACACGTCGACGGCAGCCGCCTGCTGGGGGAGATTGCGGATCATGTGCCCTCGCCGGTTGAAAATGCCTTGCCGTGGCTGCTGCTCAACACCCGTGCCTATGGCAAGGGCGCGCTGGCCGGCATTACCCAGGTACAGCGCATAGACACCGTCGGCGGAATGCCGCCTGCCGGTTGCGACGGCGCACAGTTGGGCCAGGTGCTGCGCGTGCCGTTCACGGCCGATTTCATATTTTTCCGCTGATCCTCGCGCACTGCGGCGCTTGAACCCTGGCGCCGCTCGTCGCCGCGGGCAGCCACTCGTCAAGCCGAACGACGGGACCTGCACAGACGGTTGGGTAAACTGCGTGCATGACCGCAATCACGCTACTGCTACCGCTGTGCCGCCGCCTCGCTGCCGGCGTACGACACCCGGCGTCGGCGTTCGCAATCGCCATGGCGCTGTTTTCCGGGCCTTCCGTGGGCGAAGAATCGTTCGTCGATCGACCTGTCTACAGCGAACCGTCCACCGGGCTGCAATTGCCGCCGGGCTGCGAGGTTGATCCGTCGTGGCGCTCGCCCGTAGCAGGCTCCGATCTTGAAATCTGGGTGGCCCGTTGCGCCAGCGGGCCGCGCGTGTGGCTGCTGCGGCGCCAGGTGGTGGAAATCGTCAATGCGCGGCAGTCGCGCCTGCGTTTTCAGGTCATCGACGAGCGCGTTTACCCCGATGAGACTGCCGGCGACACCCTCAGCGTGCAATGCACGGGCCCGCGCGACGAAAGCGGCTATGTGGTGCGAGGCGCGCGCTGGCGCGATAGCGGGCGGGAACTGCGGCTCAAGAGCGCCCGCGGCGTACTGCGGGTGGACCTCAATACGCAGTTGCTGGCCGATTCCGAAGTGGGTGCCGTCGACTGCGCCCGCTTTCCCGAGCGCGAAGCCATGATGAAGCGGCTGCAGCAGGCGCATAACTAGCCGGACATGCCGCCCGTGCTGCGCGGGCTTTGCGCTCAATGCACGCTTAAACACTGGCGCGCGGCCGGAAAACCAACGCAGCAGGTGGCTTGACGCCAATAGATCCACGCGTAGCGCCCGTCCGCGCTGGGCACGGCCGGACGCGGGGCATCCGGAAGTTGCGGCAGCGGCAGTTGACCCACGCGAAAACAGGCGCTGACCGCCGGGTACACCTGCTGCATTTTGCCGTCGGTATCCACCGGATAGGGAAAGTCACCGATCTGATCGCGCGCGATGCTCATGGCGCGCACCGCGGTCTTGGCTGAAAACAGCAAGGGCGGCGGTCCGATATCGCGCATCTGGCGCGGCAGCATCGGACCCCAGGCGCCCAGGC
>Ga0209698_10002232_pt1 | contig 22043 bp, 12 predicted proteins | sample LitLauG_LLR_2012_FD_187203 | JGI IMG/M metagenome (GOLD analysis project Ga0209698, IMG submission 187203) | Freshwater sediment microbial communities from Pennsylvania, USA - Little Laurel Run_MetaG_LLR_2012 (SPAdes) (version 2) | ecosystem: Environmental > Aquatic > Freshwater > Creek >...
TCTCCATAGTTATCCATTCGGCTACATACTTATCTCCCACGACCGTTATTTTCTCGATGTTACGATCGACCGCACGGTTGAGATATGGAACAAGCGGCTGACGATTTATCAGGGCAATTACAGCAAATATCTAAGTCAAAAGGATGAGCGGCGGGCGCAGTTACAGGCGGCCTACCGCAATCAGCGCTTGCAGATCGAGCACCTCGAGGCATTCATCAATCGCTTTCGCGCCCAGGCTACAAAGGCCAAGCAGGTGCAGTCGCGCATCAAGGAACTGGAGAAGATTGAGCGCATCGAGATCCCGGAAGAAGAATCGGTGATTCACTTCCGGTTTCCTCAGCCGCCGCCCTCGGGACGCATGGTTGTGGAGGCCGAGGGCCTGGCCAAGAGTTACGGGCCGAAGAAGGTGCTTGAGGGCGTGCGCTTCGGCATCGAGCGGGGGGACCGCATCGCACTGGTCGGCGTCAACGGGGCCGGCAAATCAACGCTCATCAAGCTGCTCACGGGTGTCGAGGCGCCAACTGCAGGCACAGTCAAGCTGGGTCACAACGTGGTCAGCGAGTACTTCGCGCAGGATCAGTACAAGGTACTGGACGGCGACGCCCGCATGCTGGACGACATCAGCCGCGCCGCGCTCAAGGTGCCTGAGGTCGAGCTGCGATCACTGCTAGGTTGTTTTCTGTTCAGCGGCGACGATGTGTTCAAGCCTCTTGGTGTGCTTTCGGGTGGGGAGCGGAACCGGTATGCGCTGGCTCGGATACTGGTGTCGCCGTCGAATTTTCTGCTGCTGGACGAGCCGACAAACCACCTGGATATGCGGGCGAAGGATGTATTGCTCGATGCGCTGGCGGCCTTCAGCGGCACAGTCGTCTTTGTTTCGCACGACCGCTACTTCATCGACCGGCTGGCTACGCGGGTGCTGGAAGTGGAAGGCGGGACGGTCACCAGTCATGAGGGTAATTACGAGGATTATCTGCGCTGGAAGGAGGCGCAGGCAGCTGGTGCCTCGAATCCTGGCCAACTGAGCGGCGCTACGATGAATGGATTGGAGTCGAAGTCTCCGCGGCCCTCTCCGAGTTCGAGCAATGGTGCTTTGGCCGGCGCGCCCGTTGCGTTTTCGGCCAACACGATCGTTATCGAGGGCGGCCCCGAGCCAGCGCAGAGAGAGAAGGCTCGCCGCCTGAATCCCCTGAAGCAGAAGCAGATGGAAGAGCGATGCGCGTTTCTCGAAGAGGAGGTTCCGCGCATCGAGGCTGCGATAACACATACCGAGGAGCAGTTGGGCGTCTACGTTTCCGCTTCCGAGACGGAGCGCCTGACCATGCTGGCTGCCGAGTTGCGCGAACAGTTGGCCGCACTGACCGCCGAGTGGGAAGAGTTGATGGGGCAGCTGGATGAGCAAGCCTCTTTGTCCTGATACGGCCATCACTTCCCATCGTGCATAATCAAAAGACGATGGCCCTTTTGTGGAATCCCGAGAGCTGGCCGCAGCGGCTGGCGGAGTTGGAAGCGCAGTCCGGCGAGTTGAAAGAGGCGCCGCTGCGGCGCGATGTGCGATCGCTGGGCACGTTGCTGGGCGAGGTGTTGCGCGAGCAGGCGGGCGACGAGCTCTTTGCGGAAGTGGAGGCGCTGCGGCAAGGGACGATTCGGCGACGGGATGCGGAGGCGCGCGGCAAGGATGAAGAGGCAGACCGCAATGCCGCAAGCGCGTTGGCGATGGTCCACAAGCTGCCTCCGGAACAGGCGATCCTGCTGACGCGGGCCTTCGCCTTCTACTTCGAACTCATCAACCTGGCAGAGACCAACCATCGCAAGCGGCGGCGCATCGCGCTCCGGCTAAGCGGAGAGGCGGGCCGCCAGCGCGGGTCCCTGGCGGGGACTTTGTCGGAGATGCGGCGAGTCGGCATCGGCGCGGATGAGGCACTGGACTGGTTGCAGCGCGTGCTTATTATTCCCGTGTTCACCGCTCACCCTACGGAGGTGGCGCGCCGCACAGTGATGTTCAAGCGGCGGCGCATCGGCGAATTTCTTGAGGAGCTCGACCGCATCCCGGTGCCCGAGCAGGATATCGCCCGCCTCGAACAATTGTTGCTGGCCGAAATCACCAGCCTTTGGCAGACCGACGAGGTGCGCTCGCGCCGGCCCACTGTGTACGACGAGATCAAGATGGGGCTCGACTACTACGACGTGTCGATCTTCGAGACGCTACCAGGGCTCTACACGGAGATCTCGGAGGCGCTGCGGTTTGCTTATGACCTGGAGATTGAGGCGCACGCGCTGCCCCAGGTGCTGCGCTTCGGCTCGTGGATCGGAGGCGATCGCGACGGCAATCCTTTCGTCACGCCCGAGGTTACGCGCGACGCGATTCAACTGGCTCGCGGCCACCTGCTGCTCTACTATCAGCGAAAACTTGACGAGATCATCGACCTGTTGACGACGAGCGCGCAGCAGCGGCCGGTAAGCACCGCTCTGATGGACCGGCTCAAGGCTTACATCGAGCAGGTGCATACTCCCGAGGCGCAGGTCTTCGGGGCGCAGTATGAGTTCGAGTACTACCGGCGTTTCATCATCTGCGTGAAGGCGCGCATTCAGCGCACGCTTGAAGAGCCTGGCCCCGTCGGCGCGGCAATGCCGGTGACGCCCTACACCCTGTCGCGCGGACAGGACAAGCTGGCGCAAGTGCTGCCGGTATATTTTTCGGTGGAAGAATTTCTCGGCGACCTCGAAGTGCTGCGGGATTCGCTGGCCGCGAACGGCGGAATCCGCATCGCTCGAACCTTGATCGATCCGCTGATTTTGCAGGTGCGCACCTTCGGGCTCCATCTGCATACGCTCGACATCCGGCAGCACGCACGGGTGCTGCAAACCGCGCTGCAGGAGGCCATCAGCGATACCATGGCGCCCTCGCTGCCAAGCGGCTTGTCGGCTGAAACTTCGAGCGTGCTGGATACATTCCGGGTGGTGGCCGAGGCGAAGGGCGGTTGCTCGCCGGAGGCAATTCGCCAGTATGTGATCTCGGGCGCGGCAACCGTTGACGACGTGCTGGCCGTGGTGCGGCTTGCCAGGCTCGGCGGCGTGAAGGTTGAAGGCTCGGGTCGCGATCCGGGCTTGATGCCGGTGCCGCTCTTCGAATCCATTGAAGACCTGCGCAACGCTCCAACCGTTTGCCGCGAGTTGTGGGGACGCACGGACTATCGCAAGCTGATCGCAACCTGGGACAACTGGCAGGAGGTGATGCTGGGCTACTCGGATTCGAATAAAGACGGCGGCATGTTGACGTCGACCTGGGAGATCTTCCGCGCCCATCGCGACCTTCATGTGGCCGCGCGAGAAGCCGGCATCAAGCTGCGTCTTTTCCACGGGCGCGGCGGCACCGTGGGCCGCGGCGGAGGACCAACGCATCGCGCCATCTTTGCCCAGCCGATGGATTCTTTCGACGGCCAGTTGCGCATCACCGAGCAAGGCGAAGTGTTGAACTTCAAGTATGCCGATGAAGTGCTGGCCGAACGCAATCTTGAGTTGATGATTGCAGCGTCGCTGGACGCTCTTGCGCGGCCGAATGCGCGCGATCCGGAGGGCCACTTTACCGGAGTGCTGAAGCCGGAGTGGGAGGCTGCTCTCGACGAGTTGTCAGAGCTTTCGTATGGCTTCTACAGGAAGCACATTCTTGAGGACCCCGGCGTGGTGACTTACTTCGAGCAGTCGACGCCGGTGGGCGAGTTGGAGAATGCCAAGATCGGCTCGCGACCGTCGCGGCGCAACGCGTCACCGCGTTTGACGGACTTGCGCGCAATCCCCTGGGTGTTTGGCTGGACGCAGTCCCGGCTGCTGGTGCCGGCGTGGTTTGGCGTGGGATTCGCAATTGAGGAGTATCTTGGCCGAGTGGGCGTTACAGACAAGCTAGCCTTGCTGCAAACGATGGCCAGGGAGTTTCCACTGTTCATCGATCTGCTGCGCAACGTCGAGCTTGCGTTGGGCAAGGTGGACCTGGCCACGGCTCGACTCTACTCGGAACTGGTGGAGGATACGAAGCTTCGCGAGCGCATCTACGACCTGTTCGACGCCGAGTTCCATCGCACGGTTCGCGCGGTTCTGGCCGTGACACGGCAGAAGGAACTGCTGGAGTCGAACCAGGTGCTGGCCCACTCGATCAAGCTCCGCAACCCGTACGTGGATCCGATGCATTTGATCCAGGTGGACATGCTGCGGCGGAAACGCGCCGGGGAAGACACGCCCGAGGTGAACCGCGCCATTGCGGCGACCATCAGCGGGATTTCGGCGGGGTTGAGGAATACGGGCTGAGGAGGGGGCGATCCGATGATTCTGCACACCCCAAGAAGCCGGCCTGCGCCCTGGAAAACGAGGAAGCAGTCCGCTCAAAAGTGGCTGGTGCCTTTCATCGCTATCGAATGGACATCGGAGTGGCTCGCCTTTGTCCTCAGCAATTGGTCACTCCTCGAAGTTCTGGAGTACCTCAGCGCCTTTTCCGTCCTGGTTGCCGTGATCTTCTACTTCTCAGAGTCGGGTGACCGCATCAAGCAGCGGCATTACCAGGCCTGGCAGGTGATCAACACGGCGCAGGGCAAGGGTGGCAGCGGGGGAAGAATCGAGGCGTTGCAGGAGCTGAACGCCGATAAGGTGCCGCTGGTCGGTGTGGATGTTTCCTCGGCCTTTCTGCAGGGACTCGACTTGCACAATGCCAACCTGATGCGCTCGGACTTCAGTTCCGCGGACCTGCGCGACAGCAATCTGACTTCAGTAGACTTCACGCTCGCAAATCTGAATTCCGCCAACTTGCGAAGCGCAACGTTGGACCGGGCGAAATTCGTTCAGGCAGATCTTCGCGGCGCCGATATGACAGACAGCAAGCTGGCCGGCGCGGACTTTTCCGGAGCGACCCTCGACGACGCCGACCTTCGCCGCGCGGATTTGAAGGAGATCCGATGGCAGCATCTCAAAAGCCTGAAGCGGTCAAATATAGCCGGAGTGCGGAATGCACCGGAAGGGTTTGTTGCATGGGCCATGAGCAACGGGGCTGTCGACAACCCCGGCGCACTGGATTGAGAGCAGGTTCAGCCGAGCGGCACCAGCCCCATCTTGAAGCCGGCTGCAAATTCCGAAGAATCCATGGCGCTTGCTTCCTGACTCTGTTTTATCGAGTCGATGAAATTAGTGGGGGTTCCGCTTGCCAATCTCGGCTGCTGGGTCTACTTTATTTGTATGCATCGATGTCGCTAACGCCGTCCTGGTGAGAGCTTTGATGCAGACCCGCGCCTAGATCGCGCGCATTTCCCCGCTCGACGGCTCCACCAACCCACGAATCCATCAAAAGAGACTGCCCGGGCCAAGGGCCCAGGAAAAGGAGATCAACATGGCGCGCATTGCCGCGAATGTAACTGAACTCATTGGCCACACCCCGTTGGTGCGGCTAAACCGCGTGTCTGCCGGGCTGCCCGGAACCGTGGTCGCAAAACTGGAAAGCCAGAACCCGGTTTCGAGCGTGAAAGACCGCATCGGCTTCGCGATGATCGATGCCGCCGAGAAGGCGGGAAAGATCTCGCCGGATAAAACCATACTGATCGAACCGACCAGCGGAAATACCGGGATTGCGCTGGCCTTTGTGGCCGCGGTCAAGGGCTACAAGATCATCCTGACCATGCCCGAGACCATGAGCCTTGAGCGGCGCGTGACGCTGCTGGCGTTTGGGGCCGAGATAGTGCTGACCCCTGGCCCCAACGGGATGAAGGGCGCCATTGCCAAGGCGAACGAGATCCTGGCCAAGACGCCGAATGGCTACATTCTGCAACAATTCGACAACCCGGCCAACCCCGCGATTCACCTGGCGACGACCGGCCCCGAGATCTGGGACGACACGGACGGCAAGGTGGACATTCTCATCTCCGGCGTGGGGACGGGCGGCACGATCACGGGTGTGTCGAATTACATCAAGCCGCGCAAGCCGAGTTTCAAGGCCATTGCCGTTGAGCCGACGGACAGCCCGGTGCTTAGCGGCGGCAAGCCGGGGCCGCACAAGATTCAGGGCATCGGCGCGGGCTTTGTGCCAAGCATTCTGGATACCAAGCTTATCGACGAAGTGATCCAGGTAACCAACGACGAATCCATCGCGATGGCCCGCCGGCTGCCGCTCGAAGAGGGCTTGTTTGTGGGAATCAGTTCGGGAGCCGCGGTGGTGGCGGCGCTGAAGGTGGCCGCGCGTCCGGAGAATGCGGGCAAGCTGATCGTCGCCATTCTGCCCAGCTTCGGCGAGCGTTATTTGTCGAGCATTCTGTTTGAGCCGCTGCGGCAGCAGGCGCTGGCGCTGCAGGCCGAGCCGATTGCGGTTCTGGCGTAAGGGCAGGGAACAGGCATTAGGGACATAGGGACTAGGGACATAGGGACTAGATCTTTGACCGCTTGATTTCGCTCCTTGAGGTTTGTGGTTTCCCACCCATTCGCCAGAAGAAAGCGGATGGATGGGGAACGGGGCTGATTCAAATTCACACGGTCAGAGCACTCGGAACATAGGGAACAGGAATCAAGGCCGGCAAAGAATAGAGCGCCGGACCCCGGTCCCTAGTCCCTAGTCTCCAGTTCCCTCGGTCCCTTGCCGAAACGTCTTTGGCGCGTTTGGATTTGCACGTTATGTCTTTGATCGGCCGCATCCGCGATGATATCGACTCCGTGCTGGAGCGCGACCCGGCGGCGCGTTCCAGCCTTGAGGTATTGCTCTGCTATCCGGGGCTGTGGGCGGTGTGGATTCACCGTGTCTCACATGCGCTTTGGGGCGCGAAGCTGCGGCTGCCCGCGCGGATCCTATCCCAGATTGGCCGATTCTTTACCGGCGTTGATATTCACCCCGGGGCATTGCTGGGCCGGCGGCTTTTTATCGATCACGCCACCGGCGTGGTTATCGGTGAAACCGCGATTGTGGGCAATGACGTGACCATGTACCAGGGCGTGACCCTTGGTGGTACAGGCAAGGGCCATGGCAAACGCCATCCAACGGTTTGCGACGGCGTCTTCATCGGCAACAACGCGAATGTGCTGGGCAACATCACAGTGGGCGAGAACTCGCGGGTGGGCGCGGGCTCGGTGGTGCTGTCAGACGTGCCGCCCAACTCAACTGTGGTCGGCGTTCCCGCGCACATTATCTATCGCAACGGCCAGCGAGTGCTGATTACCGATCCCCACGATGTAAAGGACCCGCTCTCGGACGCGCTGATCGCCCTCGCTGCGCGCGTGGAGGAGTTGGAAGAGCGCCTGGGTGCGGAACCATGCCCGCCCGATCCGTTTGCAGCCGAAGAGGCTGAGCGCGAAGCCTACCGGGTGGAGCTTGCACGCCTGCGGATCTATGTATCGATGGGTGAGGGAATCTGAAGCGGGTGACGCCATCCGCAATGCTACAGTGGTTCCGTCCTCATCTTTCTTGCCGGGGTTGCACTTCTTGCCCTTTTTTCGCACTCTGTTTGTTTCCATTCTCGTTTTACCGGCAGCCGCAGGTGCCGTACCGCGCGTGCAGGCAGGCGCAGTTCCCGCGGAGTTGCGGTCGAGTGCCTTCACGGTCAAGGTGGACGGACGCGATATAGATGTAGCGCACGCCGCGGCAAGCTATGAGTTTGTCAGCTTCGACATCACCGGGCCGGTCACGGTAGAGATTACCGCGTCGGACGCGGGTTTCTGGGACAAAGGCGTCGACATCCAGCCCTGGCGGCTGGGACTGCGGCCGAAACGGCAGGGGCCCACCATACGTTTCAAACTTGCGGGGCCGGCCAAGCTTTCGATCTCGCGCCCCGGCGACTTTCTCAATCATGCAGCCATGCTTTTTCTCTTCGCCGGCGCACCGCCTCCGCCGCTTCCGCGCGATCCCAAAATCCACGCATATCAGCCAGGGGTATATCGCGGCAGCCTGAACCCGAAGAGCGGCGAGACAATCTACCTCGCTCCCGGCGCGTACATCTTCGGCAGCCTGAACCTGTTCAAAGTGCAGGACGTGAAAGTGCTGGGACGCGGGACCATTGTCTACGACGGTCCGCAGGACCCGAATGCCGACGAGGGCTGGATGCAGAAGCCCGACTGGCACTGCATTGGCGCGATTGAAGCCCGCAATGTGGAGATTGACGGGTTGACCTGCATCGTTCGCTCGAGAACCTGGTCCATCCAGATGAAGGATTCCACCGGTTTCGACTTCGATGACCTGCGGGTGATTGGCGGCAACCCCGGCAACGCCAACCAGGACGGGATGGATTGGCTGGGCGGCGGCGATACCAAAGTCAGCAACGCCTTCATTCGCTCTTCAGACGATGTGCTTGCCATGCAGGGAAACTGGGACGGCTACAAGGACGCTGACCTGCTGCGCCCCGGTCACGATGTGGCGAACATTGTGGTGGAGCATAGCGAACTTTCGACGAGTATTTCAAACATTGTGCGCTCCGCGTGGCCTCAAAAAACCTTCAACTCACGGAACTTCACGCTGCGCGACTCCGACATTCTCCACGGCGGTATCGGCGCATGCGGACAGACGTTCGGCCTGCTGGGCATGTGGGGCGCAAAGGATGCCAGCGGCGATCACAGCCACTACACTTTTGAAAACCTGACACTCGACAACTGGTATTCGCTGGTGCAAATGGAGCAGGAGCATCCTGCTTTGCACGAATTCACTTTCCACAACATCTGGGCCCTTGATCAGCCGCCGCTGGCTGCTTCAACCATCACGGGCGATGTGGCGGGGGTTACCTTCGACAATGTGAAGTACGGGCAGACCCGGGTGACCGGCGACGCGGATCTGCCACTCGCCGTAACTGGCGGGGCGCAGCCGGCTCGGTTTCCTGCGGCGCACGGGCCGTTGGCCGCCTTTACCGTCGAAACGCCGATCGTTGCGCCCCGGGAGCCAGTCAGCTTTGCCGCGGAAGCCTCGCATGGAGCGCGTTACACTTGGCTGTTCGGCGACGGAACCCAGGGACATGGCCGCCAGGTGCAGCACCGCTTTCCCGATTCGGAGGGCACTGAACTTGATGGTAAAAACGGCGCGGGCCGCTTCAGGGTTCTGCTTCACGTTGAAGACAAGGCGGGGCTTGAGGACTGGGCCGCTCAAAGCATTGTGGCCGTGGCTCATTGGCACGACGCGGCCGCCTCCCCTTTCCCCACGGTAGCCGGCCTGGCATGGAAGATCTATCCCGGAACATGGACCGATCTGCCCGATCTGGCGAAGGAGAACTCGGTTTTCTCAGGCGAAGGACCAAACCTGGAAGCCGACGCGCAGGGCTTCACGCGCTATGCAGCGTCGTGGGACGGCCTCATCGACATTCCCGCCGACGGCGGCTACACGTTTCACCTGATCGATCGCGATGGGGCGCGGCTTGTGATTGATGGCATGGAAGTCGCGAAGACCGGGCCGCCATTTGCCCAAGTTTGCGGCTCTCCGGGCAACGCGCTCCGGTACGATCGCGGCTCACTAGGCCTGCGCGCCGGCAAACACACGCTTCGCCTGGAAGAGCTTCATTCCGTGAGCCAGGGCTCTCCAAGGCTGCTTTGGGAAGGGCCGGCGCTGCCGTTGACCGACGTGCCCGCGGCGGCGTTCTCTCATGCGCGGCAGGACGAAGTGAAGCGTTGATCCGGACTTGGGGAGGGGCGAGGACCCAGTTGTCTTTGCCCCGGTCTTGCTCGAAACTTCCTGTGAAGTGCTACTCTGACAGTCACCCGGTTCCGGGAAGCCATCAGAAGGAGCTCAATCCGTTCACATGATTCTTAAAGAGCGTTCTTTCCCCACGATAGCGGCCGCGGTTTCGCTGGCCACAATCCTGAGCGCGGGCCTCTGCGCTGCGGCGCAGCAACCAGCCGCCAACGCCCCTGCCGGAGCCTCCATCCAGCTCCAGCCTTACACCGCGCCGGACCAGAGCGCCTCTGCGGGCGTACCCTCCGGATGGCAGGTGACCAAGGGCGCGGAGACAGTGATCCTGATGACCGGACCGCAAGGCGAAACCGTCTCTCTCGGCAACACGATTGTTGCCAAGAATGGCGCATTCCAGGCCGGCCAGCGCGGCGCAAACGGCATTGACTTCTCGATGCCTTACAACGCGACGCTGGCGCAGAAGCTGACCATGATTTTTCAGCAGAATGCGGCGGTCTCAGGCAAGCCCGCGCCGCAGGTCACCTTCAACTCCGCGACTCCGATTCAGGTCCCGCCTGTTCTTGGGCAGTGCGGCCGGTTTGTGGCTACGTTGTCGGACGCAAAGGGACCAATGAAGGTCATGGGTGTTTACTGTTCCTTCCCGGTGGACTCAGGCGGAGCCTACAAGAATGTCCTGCTGCTGGCGCAGGCTCCGGCGGCTGTGGCGGCACAGGCCGCTCCCATTGCGCAGGCTGTCTTTCAGAGCTACCGCATTCCCCCGCCAATGTTGCAGAGAAAGCTTGCACCCTTCTACGCGCCACCGCCGCCAATGCCTGCCGGGGGCGGAGGGATGAACGGTTCCGTCATTTTTGGCGAGGCCGGCGCCCTGAATTCCGCCAACTGTTTTGACCTGTCGATTCTGCGCGACACGCCGACACGCGACCTGCCTAGAAGCTGCGGCGGGACCCGGCCCGACTAGTTCGCGTCGAACTTGAAAGCAAAATGGGCGGCTGATCTCGATTGAGATGAGCCGCCCATTCTTCTTTCACGTCTTGATTCTATTTTGGCAACTGGGTTACATCCCATCCGCCACCCACGGCGCGGACGAGGCCTACGCTTGCTACGAACTGCCGTGTCTGGAGATCGATTGCGGTGCGCTGATTGGAGATAAGCGCGGTCTCGGCGGTGAGTACCTCCAGATAGCTGGTGACACCGCCTTTGTAACGCTGATTAGAGAGGTCAAAGGAGTTCTGTGCGGATTGGACGGCTCGTTGTTCCACGGCCGACTCCTGTTCCAGTATTCTCAGCCCGGACATCTGGTCTTCCACATCATCGAAAGCCTGGAGCACGGTGTTCCGGTATCCGGCAATCTGCGCCTCGTAGTTGTGCCGCGCCTGTTGAGTGAGTGCGTGGCGTTGCCCGGCATCAAAGAGCAGTTCCGCGGCCTGCGCGCCGAGCGACCAAAGCGCACTGGGTCCCTGAATCCAGGTTCCGGCGTTGGCGCTCTCAAAGCCTCCGGCTCCGCCGAGACTGATGGTGGGAAAGAAGGCGCTCACGGCGATCCCAATCTGTTCATTGGCGGCGGCTGCCTGGCGCTCGGCGGCGGCGATGTCGGGACGCCGCTCAAGGAGCTGCGATGGAACGCCGACGGGCACCTTGGGCAGAGCAAGATCGAGCGGCGAAGGCGGAATGCTGAAGTCGGAGAGGTTGAGATTGGCGATGGTGCCGATCGCGTGCTCGAACTGCGCCCGCGCAACGCCGATGTCTACCAGTTGAGCGCGGACCGTTTCCAGTTGCGTGCGTGCCTGGGCCACATCGGCTTCGGTGGCGACTCCGCCTGCGAGGCGGCGCTGGGTCAGGTCGAGCTGGCTTTCAAGGTCGGCAACGGATGCCGTGAGCAGCTTTGCCTGGGCATCGAGCCCGCGCAGTTGAAAGTAGTCGGCGGCCATTTCGGCGTGCAGGCTCAGGTCGATGTTGGCCATGTCCGCGGCGCTGGCCTGAGCGTTTTCGCGGGCAGCCTCGACGGTGCGGCGAATACGGCCCCAGAAATCCGGTTCCCAGCTTGCCTGTCCGCCGAGGACAAAGTCGCCGTAATTTGTCACGCCGCTTTTGGGGGCCGTTGCCCGATTGGCGGAGACCTTGTCGCGACTAGCCGAGACACTACCGGAAAGCGTTGGGTAAAGATTGGCGCGTGCCGAATTCACCCGGTCTCGCGCGGCCAGATAGGTCTCCAGTGCCTGACGCAAACTCTGATTGTTTTCGGCGATGCGGTCTTCGAGTTGATTCAGCTGGGGATCCTGATAGATCTCCCACCACTTGCCGCGCAGCATTCCATCAGAGGGGGTGGCAGGCTGCCAACCGCCTCCGGTGGGATTGGGTGGCGGCGTGACAACCGTGGATGCGCCGGTTTCCTTGTAGGTAGGGGGAGCCTGATAGGTGGGGCGGTTGTAGTTGGGACCGACGGGTTTGCAGGCGGTGAGAAGAATGAGGATGCCGGCGAGAGCGGCCGCGTTTGCTGTGAGGCCTCCCACCCTTGCGACAGAAAGAAGCCGCAAGGATGGGGCACCCAAGTTTGTTTGGTCAGTGGGCGGAGAAAATGCAGGTCCTTCGACTCGGTCGCCGCGGCGACCTCGCTCAGGATGACAGACTTGATGATGCACCCGCATCGCTACTTGCCTCCCGCGTCGGAGGGCTTGCCCGGATTGACCACAGTGACTTTTTCGCCGTCGATGAGCGAGTCGGGCGGGTCCTGGATGACCTGGTCGCCGGCGCTGAGGCCAGTGACGATCTGAGCGGTACCGCCGTCGTCTTCACCCATCACCACATCGACCAGGTGCGCCTTGTTGCCGTTGACAACGGTACTCACCTGCAATCCATTCCTGCGGAAGATGAGCGCTGACGCGGGCACAATAAACACCGGGCCAGCGGCCGGCGTCTTGAAGTGAACCTGGGCCAGCGAACCGGGCATCAACTGGCCATCGGCGTTGTCCACATCAATCTCGACCAGCAAGGTGCGGCTTGCGGGATCGATGGCATCGGCGGTCCGCACCAGTGTTCCCTGGTAGGTCTTGCCGACGTGCTCAGGAAAATCGAGGTTGAGCTTCATTCCGCGCTTCACAGACTGCGAGTAGATCTGGGGCAGGCTGGTGTAGACGCGTAGCGTTTTGATGGCCTGCAAGTGGAAGAGCTCTTTTGCCGCGCCCTGGTCAATGAGCTGGCCGATATCGATGGTGCGCGCGGTTATGACGCCGTCGAAGGGCGCGTAGACCTTTTCAAAGGACTGCATTTCGGTGAGGCGCTGCACATTGGCCTGGGCGGAGCGGACAGCGGACGCGGTGGCCGCGGCCTGGTTGACAAAGGTGTCGGTGTCCTGGCGGGATACGGCGTTGGATGCGACGAGACCGCTATAACGCTCGGCCTGGATGCGGGCATTGTTGGCATTCGCCTCGGCGGTGACTAGATCGGCCTTGGCCTGGGAGAGTTGCTGATCGAGTTCCGGGGTAGAGATTTCAGCAAGCAGCGCGCCCTTCTTCACTCTTGCGCCGATGTCGAAGTACCAGCGGGTGAGGTAGCCGTTGGTGCGGGCGTAGATTGGCGAATCAGTGAATGCGGTGACGTTGCCGGGAAGCACGAAACTGTCGACCGGCGCGCCGGCTTTGGGAACCGCGACGGTGACGGTAGGCGGAGCCATTTCCGTGGTGCGATCGGCCAGCACTGTGTCCGCATGGTCGCGTTGCAACTTGCCCACACCCGCCAACACCAGCGCCGCGATGAGCAGCAGGGCGACAACGATCAGAGCCAGTCGCGGAGGTATCGGCTTCTGTGCAGGGACGCTCTCGTGGCCGTGTGCCGGTTGCTGGTTCGGATTGGATGTGTTGGTCATATGGGATTACTCCGAAATCTCGTCGAACTCATCGAAAGCCGCGGCCCGCAAGGCGCCGTGAACCAGTTTGCGACGGCCTTCGATGCGGCCGTGAATGAAAGAGAAGAACGCCGGGACAAAGAGGAGGGTTGCCACAGTGGCCACCAGAAGCCCGCCGATAACGGCGCGGCCAAGCGGGGCGTTTTGTTCGCCGCCATCGCCCATGCCCAGCGCCATGGGCACCATTCCGATGATCATCGCGAGCGCAGTCATGAGCACCGGGCGGAGGCGAACAAAGCCTGCATTCAGGGCCGCGCGGCGCGCGTCGCCGACCAGGATTTCCATTTGTTCGCGGGCAAAGCTCACCACCAGGATGGAGTTGGCCGTGGCCACGCCCATGCACATGATGGAGCCGGTGAGGGCTGGAACGCTTAGCCGCGTGTTGGTGAGGAACAGGAACCACACGATGCCGGCCAACGCAGCGGGCAGCGCCGAAATAATCAGAAAGGGATCGAGCCAAGACTGGAAGTTGACCACGATGAGAAGGTAGACCAGCAGGATGGAGAAGGCCAACCCGACCAGCAATCCAAAATAGGACTTCTTCATGGTGTCGCTTTGGCCGCGCAGAACGAACTCCGAACCACGAGGTAGTTCGTTCTTGTGGCGGGCCACGATCTTTTCCATGGCGCGGGTTACGGTGCCTAGATCGGTCCCTTCGACGTCGGTGAAGATATCGATTACCGGCATCGCATCGTAATGGGTAACAGTGCCCTGTTCGGCGCCGGGCACGATACTGGCGAGATTACCCAACACCTGCTGTGTGCGCTGGGGAGCGCCGGGAGCGCCGGTGGCCGCTGCTCCGCCGACCGGGGGCATAACAAGAGGACCGGTGATGGGCAGGCTCCGGAGGTCCGCCAGAGAATCGATCCCATATTGCGGAGCTTGAGTGGTGACGTTGTAGGAGACGCCGTTTCTGGGATCAAGGAAGAAAGTGGGTGTGCTCTGGAAGCTGCCGCTGAGGGCAATCAGCAGGCCCGTGGCGACGTCTTTTTGCGTGAGCCCGACGGCCTGGGCGCGGGTGCGGTCCACATTCACGGACATTCTGGGCAGATTGAAAGGTTGCTGGATGTGCGCATCGGTAGCGCCGGGAACATACCTGATCTCATTGAGCATGCGTTCGGCGAGGGCGCGGTTGCCTTGCTGGTCGGGACCGATGACTTGAATATCGATGGGAGAGGAGAGGCCAAAGTTCAGGATCTGGGTGACGATATCGACTGGCGGCAGATAGAAAGTGACGCCGGGGTAATCGCGAACCAGTACGGAGCGCAAGTGTTCAACATAGTCTTCAGTGGGATGGTGATGCGGGGCCAACTGCACCTGAATGTCGGCGTCGGCGGGACCGATGGGCGCTGAGGTGGAGTAAGAAAGATTCAAGCCCGAGTAGGGCAATCCGACATTGTCCACGATTGAGACCACTTCGTCCGCAGGCACATACTGACGGATGGTTGCATCCACATGGTCGCAGAGTGCTGCCGTCTCTTCGATGCGCGTTCCGGTGTGCGCGCGCAAATGGATTTTGAACTGGCCGGAATCGACAGCGGGGAAAAAGTCCTCGCCGAGCCAGGGAGTCAATAACCCCAGCGAAGCCAGAGAAAAGGCCACGAACAGGATCAGGAAGACGCCGGCATGATCCACGCACAAAGTGAGCATGCGCAAGTAGGCGTGGCGAAACCGCTCAAAGCCTGAATCGAATGCAAGTTGGAACATGGTGAAGGGATTGCGGCTGGCGCGCTTGCGAGCGGTCTGAGCGTCGTCATGCTCGTGGAGCAGGTACTTGGCCATGGTTGGGACGAGCGTACGCGAAAGCAGATAGCTCGCGAGCATGGCAAACACCACCGCCTCGGCCATGGGCACAAACAGGAAGTGCGGCACGCCTGTAAGGAAGAACATGGGCACAAAGACGATGCAGATGGACAGTGTGGAGACGAAGGCCGGAATCGCGATCTGCGCAGAGCCATCCAGGATGGACTGCTCCAGTTCCTTGCCTGTTTCAAGATTGCGATTGATGTTTTCGATCGCCACGGTTGCGTCGTCAACCAGAATGCCGACCGCCAGGGCCATGCCGCCCAAGGTCATGATGTTGATGGTCTCGTGGAGCGCATGGAGCATGATCAGCGAGGAGAGAATGGAGAGCGGAATGGAGACCGCGATGATGATGGTGGAGCGCCAACTGCCGAGAAAGACCAGAATCATGACGGCTGTGAGGCATGCAGCAATAATGGCCTCTTGCACCACGCCGTTGATGGCGCCGCGCACGAAGATGGACTGGTCGGTCAGCGCTACCATTTTCAGTTGCGGTGGCAACTTGTCCCTGACACTCTCCAACCTGCCGCGAACGCCCTTGATGATGTCGAGGGTAGAGGTGGAGCCGGTCTTCATGATGCTCATCATCACGGCGCGGTGGCCGTCCACCCGGACGATGTTGGTTTGCGGCGTGCTGCCGTCGCGCACATGGGCCACGTCGCGAATGTAGACCATGGCTCCGTTCACCGACTTGATGGGGAGATTGTTCAGGTCGTTCAAGATCTGAGGTTGGGAATTGGTCTCTACCGCATACTCGAAGCGGTCTAATTTCACGGTGCCCGAGGGCGCGATCAGGTTTTGCGCGGAGACTGCGGTGACGACATCGATAGGCGAGAGGCCTTTGGCCTGCAAAGCGGGCAGATTGAGATCAACCATGACGGAGCGCTGCTTGCCCCCGTAGGGCAGAGGCATCTGCGCGCCCTCGATTGTGGCGAGCTGGACGCGGATGGTATTGCTGGCCATGTCAAACAACTGCTGCTCGTTCAGGCCCGGTCCGGAGAGACCGATTTGCAACACCGGCACGCTCGAGGCGTTGTACTGGTTAATGAAGGGAGGCACGGCGCCTGTCGGCAAGGCGCGAAGCATGGTCTGCATGGACGCAGTGGCCTGGGCCGTGGCGACGCCGATGTTCACATGGGGCTGAAAGAAAAGCTTGATGACGCCGATACCGTTCAGCGACTGCGACTCGATGTGCTCGATGTCGCTTACCGAGGTGGTCATGATGCGTTCGGAGGGCGATACGATGCGGTTGCCCATCTCCTCCGCAGACAGGCCGTTGTACTGCCATACCACCGTTAGTACGGGGATATCGATATTGGGAAAGATATCCGTCGGCATCTGGAGAATGCTGAAGACGCCAAGGATAAGAATCAAAAGCGCAAAAACGACGAAAGTATAGGGCCGCCGAAGCGCAAGCCGGACAATCCACATAGGGTTGCTACTCGCTCCCGAGCCGGGTTGGTGGTGCCGATAATCTACGCGACCGAATTGCCGCCGAACGTGACGATGAACACGCTGGCTGGCAGCACATCTGGCCAGGTCTTGACCGGCTCGCAGGATTTCCAGGCCATTGGCCGAGCCGCCAATGACCGATCCAACCTACAGTTGAAACTACAATGGTAGTCGAAGACAGGCACTCATAGCGCGGGGGGGGCGAAAAAGGCCTGGCTGCATAGTTCCTTTGACGGCATTTCAAGCCGGAAAGACGCAATCCCGAATGGCTGCACCGGGCAGCCAATCTCTGTTATTGATCGCCCAGCAGACCTTCGATTGCGGGAGCCATGGACATGGGCTCTTTTGCAGGTGAGTAGCGGGCCACTACGTTACCTTTCCGGTCGACCAGGAACTTGGTAAAGTTCCAGCGGATGTTTCCCGAACCAATCATGCCGAGGATGCCGGGTTTTTGCTTCTTCAGGAAGCGAAAGAGAGGGTGCGCGTTGGGGCCGTTCACGTCAATTTTGGCGAAAAGGGGGAAGGTAACGCGATAGTTCGCGCTGCAAAATGCGGCAATTCCGGCTTCGCTGAGGGGCTCCTGGGCTCCGAACTGGTTGCATGGAAAGCCGAGCACTTCAAAGCCCCGGTCGCGGAAACGTCGATAGAGCGCTTCAAGGCCCGCGAATTGCGGCGTGAAGCCGCACCGGCTCGCTGTATTGACAATCAGCAATACGCGGCCACGGAAGTTTTCAAGGCTGAACGGCTGGCCGTCGAGGTGGGGGACCAGGAGCGGAGCTGGAAGCGGTGCCAGAAGTGGAACCAGGAGCGGTGCGGAGAACTCATAAACAGTCTGCAAAGCCTGATCCTCGGACGGGGAATTCGTCGGTGCGGACGGGTACCGGTTTTCCGTGCCCGCGTCTAATGAGAATGCTTCCAGACCGGGAAGAAACGCAAGGGGGACCGAACCCACTTCGTTCCGGTAGACTGTTTGATGGGTAGTAGCTTGTCGGGGCCCCAGGCGACAGGCCTTCGTCGCTGGGGTGATCTTAAGGGCCCGGCCCATCTCCGCGAGGGCCAAACGCGGCGGGGAAATTCCGGGAAAGACAGGATTTCCGAGCCCGCTGGCGCCTTGCCGTTTGGGGAGGACCGCTGCGGTCAAATATAATCAATCTTTCCTTGAGGCAGGACCAGATTTTTTCAGCAATGAGGGTGTGCATATTCTTCCCGTGAAGCCGATTTTTGGACCGCACCAGCAATTGTGCTCGTCGCAGGGCTTCAGCCCGGTGAAGAACAAGCACACTGCGATTTCCTGCACTGGCTCCCGCACGACGCGGATTCAACGCAGTGCTTCGCGCTCAATTTCGTTTATCGGGCGGGTCCTGCTGGTGATTGCGCTGGCAGTTTGCGCGGGCACAGCTTTGGCCCAGGACTCGCAAATCATCCAGCAGATACGCGTTATCGGCAACCGGCGCATCCCCAAGGAAACCATCCTTGCCCGGCTGTTCACTCACGTCGGGGATTCCTACGATCCGATCTCAATCGAACGGGACTTCAACTCACTTTGGAATACGGCCTACTTTGACGATTTGCGCATCGAGCGCGAGGACTCGGAAAAGGGCGTGATCCTGAACATCTTTGTCCGTGAAAAGCCAAATATCCGCGAGATCAACTACAAGGGGCTCAGCACCGTGTCGGTCTCCGATGTTCTCGATCGTTTCAAGAAGGAGAAGGTTGGCCTGACGGTTGAGAGCCAGTACGACCCCTCCAAGATCAAGCGCGCCGAGACGGTGATCAAGCAATTACTGGCGGAGCACGGCCACCAGTTTGCCACCATCAAGACCGAGGTCAAGACCATTCCCCCGGCCTCAGTGCAGGTGAACTTCAACATCAAGGAAGGCCCGGTGGTGAAGGTCGGCCAGATCAAGTTCGCCGGCAACCAGCACGTGAGCCCGCTGATGCTGCGTCGAGCGATGAAGAATCTGAAGCCCATCGGCATTCCGTACTCGATCTTCCTGGAAGATATTTTCCCCCAGACCTTCGACGCCTCGAAGCTGGAGGAGGACACCGAGCGTGTCCGGCAGGCTTACCGCGACAGGGGCTACGCGAACGCCGCGGTGGAGCAGCCCAAGACGCAGATTCGCGACGAGGGTGGACTGAACTGGTTTACCTTCCGGCCTAACAAGGGCAAGCGCATCGACATCCTGATGACGATTGAAGAAGGCGGCCGCTACCGGTTGGGGAGTATCACCTTCACGGGAAACAAGGCGGTGAGCAACGTGAAGGCATTGCGCGGCACGTTCGCCATCAAGGACGGAGACTGGTTCAACGCTACAGCGGTAGGCAAGGGCCTGGAGAATCTGAAGAAGGCCTATGGAACCCTGGGCTACATCAACTTCGGGGCCATCCCCAAACTGAGCTACGACGACGACAAGAAGACTGTCTCGATGGACATCGATATCGACGAAGGCAAGCCCTTCTACGTCTCCCGCATCGAATTCCAGGGCAACACCATCACCCGAGACCGCGTCATCCGCCGCGAACTGATGCTCGACGAAGGCTCGGTCTACAACTCCCAACTATGGGAGTACAGCCTGCTGCGCCTGAACCAATTGGAGTATTTCGATCCGCTTAAGGTCGACCAGGACTCCGAAGCCCACCAGGACCCGGATCACGGCACCGTCGAGCTGCTTCTAAAGGTAAAGGAAAAGGGCAAGAACTCGATCGGCATGAATGGCGGCCTCAGCGGCATGTCGGGCGCCTTCATCGGCGTCAACTACCAGACCAACAATTTCCTCGGTCTGGGCGAGACGCTCAGTCTGCAGGCGAATCTCGGCAACGTCAGCCGTCAGTTCACCTTCGGCTTCACGCAGCCCTACATCAAGAACCGGCCTGTCCAGGTCGGCTTCCAGATTTACAACAACAAGCAGGACTTCAACGCGGCCAAGAACTACCAGGCCACGACGGGCGCCTCGGCCAACCTGACCGCGGCCGAGCAGTCGCTTACGCAAAACTACAACCAGGCCGCCGACGGCATGAACCTCTCAATCAGCTATCCGTTGAAGCGCCATGCCTTTCAGCGGGTTGGCGCGACCTATTCGTGGAGCAAGTCGTCGATTACGGCCTTCAGTACCGCGTCGCAGACCTTCTTCCAGACCATCAGCTTCCGGTCTGGAATTCAGGGCTCGAATGCACTGGCCGGGATCGTGAACAGCCAGATTTCGCTCACGTATTCCTACGACACCATTAACAATCCGGTGCGGCCGCGCACGGGCAAGGAGTATACGGCGGCCTTCCAGGCGGCGGGCATCTGGGGCAACGTGCGCTACATCTCGCCACTGGTTGCCTACAAGCGCTTCATACCCATGCACTACCTGATTCCGTCAGACAACGGCCACAACGTGCTTGGCGTTCGCGCGCAGTTGGGTTACGTACAGGGATTTGGCGGCGACGTGGCGCCACCCAACAATCGTTTCTACGCCGGCGGCGAGAACGAGTTGAGGGGCTTCGACGTTCGCGGCGCCACCCCGTATGGTTATGTGCCCAGCCGGGTCAACTTCCAGCTGACCAATCCTGACGGCAGTTGCGTTCCACGCGATCCCACGAATCCCCAGGACAACCAGTGCATCCAGGTACCGCTGCCAGTTTACGGCGTGGCCTCGATTGGCGGCGACACCAACCTGAACACCAATCTCGAGTACCGGATACCGATCGTCGGCACGCTGATGTTCTCCATTTTCGACGACTTCGGCATCGACGTGGCGACCAATCATGGGCAGTTGAAGCAGAGCCCCGAAGGGTTTGCCTCGCTCACAGCTCCCCTTTACGGATGCCCGGTCTATAACAGCGGCTCCTGCCAGGGGGGCATTCCGGGGTCGAAGGTCGGGTTCCAGCAGAACATCCGTCCCATTTCGGGCACCAACTTCGTGCCTCGCATGTCTCTGGGCGGCGAACTCTCGATCATCATGCCGATTGTGAACGCGCCCTTCCGAATTTACTATGCGTACAATCCATTGCGGCTTTACGAGACGCCCTACTGCAACGACGTGCTACACGGTGGCAAGCAGGGTAGCTGCTCGGCGGAGTTGATTACGCGCGCCATGTTCCCGCCGGGCGGGGCGGGCGACTACACCTATAACGAGGCAATCCAGGCCTATGGCGCGCGCTACCTCTTCCGGGAGCCGCGCAAGACCTTCCGGCTGACCGTTTCGACTACGTTCTAGGTTCTGTCGACATACTGGGCGGACTGAAGCGGCTAAAAAACGGTCCCAAAGTGATAAAAGAAGGTTCGGCGCCGAAAAGCAACCGCAGATCCTTCGACTCCGCCTCTCGCGATGAAACGGCGAGCGGCTGCGCTCAGGATGACAATTTGCGGGTATTGGGGGATTCGTAGTGAGATTCATTCTGTCCCCGTAACGGTTGACTCGAATTTCAGGTCTTGCTATAGTTTGTTTATGAGCTTTTGCCTCAAGCCGGTGGAGTGTATCGCGTGTTGTTGCGCGTCACACCGGTCTTGTGGGTAGGCAGTTCGAACGATTCAGGCGATTCCCATAAGGCCGCGATTCAGCCCAGTTGCTGACGCGGTTTTTGTATTTTTGGGAGGGGTTTTTTGGATTCCCACCCTTGAATCAAAAAGCGATTCAAGGATGGGGCACCCAGCACTCTTCGGCTTGAGTTCAGAATTGCGGTACAGATTCAAGAATGATGAGCGTATCTTCTTCTCCATCTCGGCTCTTTGTGCCTGCCTCCCGGCGGGACTGCTGTTGTTGTTGTCGCTGAGCTGATTTCCCGCACAACTTGATTTGAGGCGCACGAGGCCAGGTACTGGCACTTCCGTCGCGCACATTCAACCGCCGCACGCACAGCGAGCGAAAAGGCAACCGGAAAACTCCAGGAGACTCAAGTGACACATACAGGAAAAACCCATCGGCTTATTACTGTTCTGACTTTCGCGTTGGCTTTGGTTCTGATCGGAATCGAGGCGCCTGCCGCACATGCGCAAATTGTGGGCGGATCCATCAGCGGCACCGTGAAGGACGCGAGCGGCGCTCTGTTGGGTGGAGCGACGGTGACCGTGCGGCAACTGGAAACAGGAGCGACGCGCACGCTGACGACAGACGCGGAGGGACGATTTCGCGCGCCGTCCGTTCCGGTGCGGATCCGGCCGTCCCAGCCGGTCAGCGGCGCGGCGAACCCGGCGCGGCAGCCGATCAGGTAACCGTCGCACGCGGCCTCCGGCGGCAGCGTCGGCGCCACCGCGTTGACGTAGCTGACCAGGTG
>Ga0209698_10002233_pt1 | contig 22038 bp, 20 predicted proteins | sample LitLauG_LLR_2012_FD_187203 | JGI IMG/M metagenome (GOLD analysis project Ga0209698, IMG submission 187203) | Freshwater sediment microbial communities from Pennsylvania, USA - Little Laurel Run_MetaG_LLR_2012 (SPAdes) (version 2) | ecosystem: Environmental > Aquatic > Freshwater > Creek >...
AGCGGCGACGCCTTCGAAGACGGCTTCACTCGTGGATTCCAGTTGCGCGTAGATTTCGTCGGCGTGGGCCTGGAGGTGGGAGATGGTGGCAATGCCGGCGGCCATGGCCAACGGATTTCCACTAAGAGTCCCGGCTTGATAGACAGGACCGAGCGGGGCCAGCTGGTCCATGAGGTGGCGCTTGCCGCCGAAGACGCCGACGGGCAAACCGCCACCAACGATTTTGCCAAGGGTGATGAGATCGGGTTCGAGCGAATAGAGCTGGCAGGCGCCGCCGAGAGCGACGCGGAAGCCGGTCATGACTTCATCGACGATAAGCAGGGCGCCTTCGCGAAGTGTCAGGGCGCGAAGGGCGGCCAGATAGCCGGGAGCGGGCGGGATGCAGCCGGCGTTACCGACGATGGGCTCGATGATGACGGCGGCGATGACGTCCGGGTGAGCGTCGAATGCGGCTTCGACGGCGGCGATGTCGTTGTAGGGCAGGGCGAGGGTGAGGTGGGCGACCTCGTCGGGGACACCGGCCGAGCCGGGAATTCCAAAAGTAGCGACCCCGGACCCGGCTTTGACGAGGAGTCCGTCAGCGTGGCCGTGGTAGCAGCCTTCGAATTTGATGATGACCTTGCGGCCAGTAGCGGCGCGGGCAAGACGAATGGCCGACATGGTAGCCTCAGTGCCGGAGCTGACGAAACGCATTTTCTCAATAGCTGGATAACAGGCGATGATTCGTTCGGCAAGGTCGGCCTCGGCGGCGGTGGAGGCGCCGAAGCTGGCGGAGTTCATGGCGGCGCGCTGGATGGCTTCAACGACGGGCGTGAAGGCGTGGCCGAGAATCATCGGGCCCCATGAGCCGAAGTAGTCTATGTAGCGATTGCCGTCGGCGTCGGTGAGGTATGCGCCTGAGGCGGACTGGATGAATGGGGGCGCGCCACCGACCGCGCGGAAGGCTCGTACCGGCGAGTTGACGCCGCCGGGGAAGAAGTGTTCGGCCCGTTCCTGCAGGGCCTTGGATCGAGTGCGGGTGGGAGCTGAGGTTTGCGAACTCATGGTGGGTTCAGTATAGAGGGAGGCAGCAAGTTGGCGAGTCAGCAAGTCGGCAAGTGATCGAGACAGAAGGCAGCCGAGTTAAGTGCATCGCTGCCCCACCCATCTCGCCAGAAGTCAAGAAGCAGGTTCTTCGACTTCGCGACCCTTCGCTCAGAATGACAGCGAGATGGATGGGGCACGGGGCTTGTTCGCGAGTGATCGCGAATCACCTGGTCGAAGCTGGTAATCCTAACAATCATCCTAATAAATAAGAAAGAGGGCGTGTGGACGGAGCGGTTGACATCGGCGGGCGGTTGCTGGTCGTGTTTGACGGACACTGCGGGCTTTGTAACGGATCTGTGCGGTGGTTGCTGCGGCGGGACCGGCGGGACCGGTTGCGGTTTGCAGAGATGGAGTCGGAGAAGGTAAAGGGGGTGCTGGCCCGGCATTCGTTGAGTGGGCTGGATTCGGCGAGCGGGACAATGCTGGTGGTGCGGGAAGCGGGGAGGACGACAGAGAGAGTTCTGATGCGATCGGATGCGGTGGTTTCGCTCTTGCAAGAACTGCCTTCGCCGTGGCCTGGGTTTGGCACTGTGCTGGGGTGGATTCCGCGGCCGGTGCGCGATTTGGGGTACAGGCTGGTGGCGCGCTACCGGTATCGGATCTGGGGTCGTCTGGAGAGTTGCCCGGTGCCGACGGCGGAAGAGCGAGAACGATTCCTCTTGTGATTTGCGGTGGAATTCGTGGCGGATGAATCCTGCTAGAATCGACCTTTCCGGGCATCCTCGCTTGCCTACACTCCACACGCAGAAAGTCTTCAAAGTGCCAGACGAACCCAAACGAAAACCCGTGACTTATGCCGACGCCGGCGTTGATATCAGCCGAGGCGACCGCGCCAAGGAACGCATCAAGTTTCTGGCGCAAAAGACCTTTAACCGCAATGTGCTGGGGGGGATTGGCGGGTTTGGGGCGCTTTTCCGGCTGGATATGCAGCGGTGGAAGAACCCGATCCTGGTGAGTTCGGCGGACGGGGTGGGGACCAAACTAAAGGTGGCGTTTGAGCTGGGGTTGCACGGGACGGTAGGTGCCGACCTGGTAAACCACTGCGTGAACGACATAGCGGTGCAGGGTGCGACGCCGCTTTTCTTTCTGGACTACCTGGCGACGGGCAAGCTGGACCCCGAGGTGACAGAAAGCGTTGTGTCGGGACTTGCAGATGCGTGCCGAGCCAACGGATGTGCGCTGATTGGCGGCGAGACGGCGCAGATGCCGGGGTTCTATAGCGACGGCGAGTACGACCTCGCAGGATTCATTGTTGGGGCGGTGGATCGGGAGAAGTTGGTGACGGGTGCGGGCATCAAAGCGGGAGATGTACTGATCGGACTGCCATCGACCGGGCTCCATACGAACGGCTATTCGCTGGCACGCAAGCTGCTGTTTGAAGTGGCCGGATACAAGCCGACGCAGTACGTGACGGCGATAAAGGAAAAGGCCGGGGCGGCACTGATGAAGACGCATCGGAGTTATCTGCATGTGATTCAGAAGCTGGTGACGGCGGGGCTGACGACGGGCATGGCACACATCACGGGCGGTGGTATCACGGAGAATCTGCCGCGTATTCTGCCCAAGAGCACGGGAGCGCAGATTGAGATTGGTTCGTGGCCAGTGCTGCCGATATTCGCACATCTGAAGGAATTGGGGCAGGTTTCAGAAGAGGAGATGATGCGCACGTTCAATATGGGCGTGGGGTTGATAGCGGCGATTCCTGCAGCGAAGTTTATGAGGGCGAAGAATCTGCTGGATCGCGCCGAGGAGAAGTTCTATGTAATCGGTCGCGTGGTGAAGGGCGAGCGCCGGGTGCAATATACATGAGCCTGAATCCCTTGAAGGCAGACAGCGGGCCAGTGCGGCTGGGGATTTTGCTGTCGGGGAGAGGGTCGAATTTTCTGGCGATCGCGGAGTCGATCGGTGCCGGAAGGCTGAAGGGCGTTGAGATAGCAGTGGTAATTTCAAATGTGGCCTATGCTGGGGGGCTGAAGGCTGCGCGCGAAATGGGACTGCCGCTTGAAGTGTTTGTTTCGAAGGGGCGCAAGCGCGCCGAGCACGATGCCGATGTGACAGCATGCCTGAAGGCGCATGGAGTTGATCTGGTGTGCCTGGCGGGATATATGCGGCTCTTGTCGCCGGAGTTTTTGGCGGCGTTTCCGAATCGAATTCTGAATATTCATCCGTCGCTGTTGCCGGCATTTCCAGGACTCGAAGCGCAGGAGCAGGCACTTGCTTACGGGGTGAAGGTGGCAGGATGCACGGTGCACTTTGTGGATGAGGACTTGGATCACGGAGTGATCGTGATGCAGAGGGCGATTCCGGTGCTGGATGGCGATGATGCGCACTCGCTGACCGAGCGGATCCTGGCGGAGGAGCATATCGCCTACAGCGAAGCGATCGGGATGGTGGCAAGTGGGGAGTATGAGATTCGCGGGAGGCGGTTTGTGATTCGGCACTCGAAGGAACAGAGTTAGGGCACAGATTCTTGGATTTTGAAAAGGCGGAATGCGCGGGGCGCTTCGATTTCGCTTGCGGGTGTCAAGGGCGTGAACAGTAAAAGGTGCGATTAAATTACTGATTCTAAGATTTTTGTTCTTATAGATTGCTTTGCCGAAGATATATCTCCTGGAACCTAACCTTAAGAGTAGCCAGACAACAGAGGAAAGTGGAGCGTCGGACTAATTGGCGCACCCACCCCCCCGACAAGTCGGTTCTGTGATCCGCTGACCGTTTCCGGTGCCAGGCAGGGTTGTCCTTGCTTCATATACGAGGAAGCAGGCACTTTGGGACATCGTGATCGGCGAACAGCATAGAGAGAATACTTGGGGCGGAAGGCCCGGCTGAAGCACTTCAAGTGGCAAAAGCCGTTTGTCGGGGCTCTTGGCTTTGGGGCCGTGGATGTCTGCATGGGAGCGCCGTTGAACTGGATGACAGTCTGGAACCGCGGCGTCATCGAGGTCTTCAGAGGCGCCCCTTACCTGAATTCCCTGGGCTGGTTCGCGGCGGACTGGCCCCGAGAGTGAATCCTGAAGAAGAGAAGGAGCTGAGGGAATGGCGAACATTCTGATGAATATCGAAAAGGGCGTCGAGGTTGGTGCGGAGGACGTCTTGAAATGGCTGACGGCGGGCGAGAAAGCTTTTCACGCAGCGCCTGCAGTAATTGCGGCACTAGCCACCCTGGTGGGGGCAATGGAAAAGCCACTTGCGGAACTCGCCGGGGCGGTAGCGAACCCTCTCAACATCCCTCTGGATTTCCAGACGGCAGAGGATCTGAAGGCGACTTGGCCGCAGGTGAAGGCGTTCCTGGTCAGCTTGGGAGTGAAGTTCTAGCGGAGCGCAGCAAGTCGGCGGGTTGAATGTCTGCGCGAGATGTCGCAGCAGTCCCCAAGTACGGAGAATTTTTCCCGTTCCTACGGAGCAAAGGAGTTTTTGATGAATCTCATTTCGAATATCTGGAATCACCCGAAGACATCAGCCGCGGGGCTGTTGATTGCAGTGGTCAGCGTTGCGGGAGTTCTCTCGCAGCAAGGTATAACTTTAGGGGACGCGGGCAGAGGCACGGTGGTGACGCTGATGGGTGCGCTTGCCTCTGCACTTCTGGGGTTGCTGGCCAAGGATCCGGGCGAAGCAACAATTGGGCAAGCCAACCGATCGGCGAGTGGGCAAGCAAAGCTGGGCGCGTGGGCGTTGATTGCGCTGCTGCTGCCGGTGCCTTTCCTGGGGGGCTGCACGGAAAGAACATTCGCTCAGAATATAGTGGACTGGACACCCGCCTTGCAGAGCGCTGTGGCATCAGTGGACTCGGCGGGCGCTTTGATAGCGCCGGAGGACGCGCCGGTATTTGCAGCGGCAACGGCGGGGTTCGACGCCGCGTCGAATCTGATGACAGTTCAGGCGAAGGCTTACCTGGCGAACCCATCGGCCAACACGCTGGCACAGTTGCAGAATCAGATTGTGACTTTTCAGCAGCAGGTGAACGCCGCTCTGCTTCAATCGGCGCGGATCATGAATCCCGCGAGCCAGCAGCATGCATTGGCGACAATTGAGGCGGTGGGGACGGTTGTTAGTGCGATCCTGGCGCTGGTGCAGTCTGTTTCAAGCAAAAGTGCGTTGACGCAGATGGCGGCTCGCGCGACGATCAAGATGGCTGCGGTGCGTCCTTATCTTAACGGCGAGCAAGCGGAGAAGATTGTGGCCGGACACTACGGTGAGCCGGTTGCGGTGGCGCGGATGCAGGTGGAGCGGGTGGAGCGGAGTGAGGCGCTGGCGGGGTTCTAGTTTCTTCGAGCCAGTCCTGAATGAGTTGCGCAATGCACCGGGGTCTTCCGCCGCGGCGGACGGGACCCGGGGCACCTGGAGTTATTGGACTTGTCTCAGGCGCTTCTCAGGAGTTTTCGTCGCGGGCTTCGCCCAGGAGCAATTTCAGGGTCATCTGGCGTTTGCCGCGGAGGATGGTGATGCTGATGGTGTCGCCGGCCTGGTGCTTGTCCATGAGGGCGCTTATGTCTTGCGGGTCGGTGACCTGCTGGCCGTCGACGGCAACGATGAGGTCGCCGCCAAGCATGATGGGTGTATTGCCGACATAGGCTTGCTGGTTGCCGCCGCGCAGCCCAGCCCGTTCGGCGGCACCGCCGGGGATTACGCGCTGAATCAGGACGCCAGAATCGGCTGACAAACCCATTTGCGAAGCGAGATCGGGGCCGATGGCATAGGAGACGATGCCGAGCGACGGACGGCGAACGCGGCCGTAACGGGTGAGATCAGCGAGGACGGCCTTTGCCGTGTTGATGGGAATGGCGAAGCCGATGCCGGAGCTCTGATCAGCGCCATTGGAGGCGATCATGGTGTTGATGCCGATAACTTCGCCCTGGGAGTTGAGCAGCGGGCCACCCGAATTGCCTGGGTTGATGGCCGCATCGGTCTGAATTGCATCTTCAATGGGCGCACCGTCTGCGTTGCGGATGGGGCGGATGGCGCTGATGATTCCGGTGGTCATGGTGCCGGTGAGGCCGAAGGGGTTGCCGATGGCGTAGACCTTCTGGCCCACAGCAAGTTCAGAGGAGTCGGCCAACGTCACTGGTTGCAGGTTGGGCGCGTTGATCTGGAGGAGAGCCAGGTCGTGGACCTTGTCTTCTCCAACCACCTTGGCCTGATAGCGGCTCTTGTTGCTGAGCATGACCTCGATGCCACGGTTGGCGCCTTCAACGACGTGGTAGTTGGTTAGGACGTGACCGGCCTTGTCGAGAACGAATCCGGAGCCCTGGCCCTGCTGAGGCACTGTTCCGTAGAAGAAATTGAAGACCAGGGTGGTGGAAGTAATGTTGACCACCGAGGGAAGCACCTTCTTATAAAGGGCGATATTGTTCTGCTCTTCTGCGTCGAAGGCGGGCGCAGCCTGCGCCTGTGTTAACTGGAGCGGGGAGTTGGAACCGCTGGCATTGAAAAGAGAAAAATGCCCAAAAGGATTGGTGACATGGGTGGTGAGGTACCAGAACCCTCCCACAAGCAAAACAATCAAGATTACCTGGCGCAGTCTCATGTTTCGTAATCCCCAAAAACCTTCCTTACTAAACTTAGATACGGCGGCTAAACGCCGCGGTTCCAGTGAGAATGCGCGGCTGCCAGTTCTATTCTAAAGACAAGCTCCGCAGCGATTTGTTGCTCAGGGCCTTAAGCTGCAGCCATACGGTTGCAACCTGAGCCCGAAGCGCACCGATATCGCCTTTATTGTCAATTACATAATCGGCCAAGGCTGCCTTTTCAGCGTCGGGGATCTGGTGGGAGAGCCGGAGGCGTGCATCGGCTTCAGCGGCTTCACGGGCTGGGCCTGAAGAGGCGACACGCGCCGCATAGCGGTGGATCTTGACTTCGCTTGGAGCGGTGACGAGGACGATGCGGTCGATGCGGCGCCGCCAATCGGCCAAAATACCTTCATTTTCACCGCGTGCACGAGCATCACGAACAACCTCAAAGATGAGAGCCGACTCAACCACGGCGACAGCGGCTGGATCGCTTGCGAAGATCTCTTCCATCCACCGTTGCTGGGCTGCGATGACGGCGGGATGAATGATTGCATTGAGGTCGTTGAGGCGGCCACCTTTGAAGGCGAGTTCGGCGAGGCGGGCGCGACGGAGCTGGCCATCAGGGGCTACGACTTCCGGGCCGAAGGTGCCGACGATCTGGGAGTAGACGAAGTGGCCGGGCGCCATCATTTCGCGGCCGAGGGCATCGGCTTCAATGACGTGGGCGCCGAGTTCGCGGAGGAATGCAGCGACGGTGCTCTTGCCGCTGCCGAGTCCGCCAGTGAGACCCACGCGCAGCATGAATTAGAGGCCTCGCCGCATTTTAGCGGCACGCACTGTGTTGGCCATGAGCATGGCGATGGTGAGCAGGCCGACGCCGCCCGGGACCGGCGTGAAGGCGCCGGCGAGTTCGAATGCCTTGGGATGGATGTCGCCGACGATGGTGGAGCCCCGTTTGGCAAAGGCGGCCTCGCGTTTGGCGTTGCCGGCGAAGTAGCGGTCGAACTCTTCACGGGTATTGAGGCGATTGATGCCGACGTCAATGAGGGTTGCGCCGGGTTTGACTAACTCGGGGGTGATGAATCCGGGGCGGCCGATAGCGGCGACCAGGATGTCGGCATGGCGCGTGAACTCTCCTAGGTTTTGCGTTTTGGAATGGCAAATCGTGACAGTTGCGTTGTTGTTGAGCAGGAGCATTGCAGCGGGTTTGCCGACGATGTCGCTGCGGCCGACGACTACGGCGTGTTGGCCGGCAATGGGAATGTCGCTACGCTGGAGGATCTCGATGATGCCCGCTGGTGTGCATGGCGCCAGCGCCGGCCGGCCAGCCTGAAGGCGACCCGCATTTACAGGGTGAAAGCCGTCGACGTCCTTGGCGGGATCAATGGAGTCGAGCAGGGCCTTGGCGTCGACCTGGTGGGGCAAGGGTAGCTGGATGAGGATGCCATCGATCTCGTCACGACTGTTGAGCGCGGCAACCAGATCGAGCATGGCTTCAGTGGTGATGTCGTCGGGCGGCTTGATGAGGTCGCTCAAGATTCCCAGTTCGGCGCAGGCCTGCACTTTATTTTGGACGTAAATCTCAGAAGCGGCGACATTTCCAACCAACACGGCGGCGAGTCCCGGACGGACACCCTGGGCAGCCAGTGCGCGGACTTCTTGAGCAACTTCCCGTTTGATGGCGGCGGCAATCGTGGCGCCGTCGAGGATTCTTGGCATTCAGATGCTCCCAGGAATCATCGTATCGCTTTCAGCCTGAAGGCGGTTCATGGGATGAAACCAGGTCATTGGCGAAGACTGCAACGATTCAGCGACTTGCGGTAGGGGGTGCGACGCTCGTCACATCGGCACGTGATTTATCTCACATACGACCCTCTACTCACTTCGGTAGGTTGAGCGATGCGGGGAGTGTTCCAGATCACATAAACAGAGCTTAGGAACCCTGCGACAAGGTTTACGGAGATTGGCTTTGATGAGCCCTTTCAAGGAAGCAGGACATTTATTCCGGTTCGCGGGGCTGTTTGTCCTCGCCTTCCTGGTGTTTCTGGTTGTGCGTCACTATGTTGTCCCGAAGAGTTTTGGAGAGTATGGACACTATCGCGGGGCGGCGATTGGTGAGATGGCGGCCCATCCGGTAAAGTTTGCCGGTCACGAGACTTGCGAGGGCTGCCACACGGACATTCTGGACGTAAAAAAGAAAGGCAAGCATGCACAGGTGAACTGCGAAGCCTGCCATGGTGCGCTTGCGAACCATGCCAACGATCCAGCGTCGGTGGTTCCGGTGAAGCCGGATACGGCGGTGTTGTGCGCGCGGTGCCACACGATGAGCGCGGCCAAGCCAAAGGGATTTCCGCAGGTTGTGCCGGCGGATCACTCGACCGGGCTTCCCTGCGAGACCTGTCACAATCCCCACAGTCCGGCGATGGATGCAGGAGGTGCAAAGTGAATGTTTCCCGGCGTCAATTGCTGATCTTGTTGCCGGCCGCGGCGGTTGCATGGAAGTCAGTGCTTGCGGGCACTCCCGAGGACTCGCCGAATTACAAGATGTCCGATCACTGGTGGGGCATGTTGATCGACATACCGAAATGCATCGGCTGCGGCAACTGTGTGCGGGCCTGCCAGACGGAGAACGATGTGCCGGATGGGCACTTCAGGACATGGGTGGAGCGCTATCACGTTACGGACGAAAACATGGTGAGCCCGCAGGTGATTTCGCCAGACGGCGGCAAGGAAGGGTTTCCAGTCGCGGCGGAAGATGCGGGAAAGTATTTCTTCGTCCCCAAGCTTTGCAATCATTGCGCGGACTCGCCCTGCACGCAGGTATGCCCGGTGGGGGCAACATTTATAACGCCGGATGGTGTTGTGATGGTGGACCCGAAATACTGCCTGGGTTGCGCGTATTGCGTGCAGGCCTGCCCATATGGGTGCAGGTATATCCATCCTGAGAAGCAGGTGGCCGACAAGTGCACACTTTGCTACCACCGAATTACGAAGGGACTCACAACCGCTTGCTGCGAGACCTGCCCGACAGGGGCGCGCCAACTTGTAGATCTGAAGAATCCAAAGGATCCGATTCACGAGTTTCTGAAGTCACATAGTGTCCAGGTGCTGAAACCTCAGATGGCAACCGGCGCGAAGGTGTACTACAACGACCTTGATGGATCGGTGCGATAAGAACAGCTTCTAGCTTCTAGCCTCTAGCTTCGAGCACGATATGCAGCACGGAGCAAGTACGGCCGGACCTAGCGGAACAAAGCTAGGAGCTAGCAGCTAGAAGCTAGGAGCTGATTTATGAGTGGTATTGAAGGCTTCATGTATCCGAACGAGGTCGCACTCCAGTGGAGCGTGCTAATCGTTTTGTACCCTTTCATTACGGGTCTGGTGGCAGGCGCATTCATTCTGGCGTCGCTGGAGCGTGTGTTTCGGGTTGATGCGGTCAAGCCTACGTACAGGCTGGCCCTGCTGACGGCTCTCGCATTTCTGTTGGATGCGCCGCTGCCTTTGCAGTTGCACCTGGGACATCCGGAGCGCTCGCCGGAGATGTACTTTACTCCGCACAGCACTTCAGCGATGGCAATGTTCGGGTATGTATACCTTTGGTATTTGATGGCCGTTCTGGTGTTGGAGATCTGGCTGGATTACAGGCGCGATATCGTGTTGTGGTCGCAGGAGTCGAAGGGATTGCTGCGATTGATCTACAAGGTGATGACGCTGGGATCGAGCAATATCAGCGAGCGTTCCCTGGCGATTGACGAACGGGTGGGCTGGATTGTGACGATCATCGGCATTCCATCCGCTTTCATGTTGCACGGGTATGTCGGGTTCATCTTCGGATCGATCAAGGCGAATCCGTGGTGGTCGTCGCCGCTTATGCCGGTAGTGTTCATTTTCTCGGCGATGGTCTCAGGGATTGCAGCGGTGATGCTTCTTTACATGGGAGTGACGAAGCTGCGCGGGTTGAAGATCGACATACGTTGCGTGGATACGATAGCGATGTATCTGTTCTACATCTTCATCATCGATTTCAGCCTGGAAATGCTGGATCTAATTCATCGTATTTACGAAGCAGATGAGTCGTTTCGCAGCTTGAACTTCATGGTTCACACCAAACTTTACTTCTCGCATATCGTGATTCAGATTTTTCTTGGAACGCTGACGCCTCTCGTGCTGTTGTTCCTGACACAGGTGGTGAAGTTTCCGGAGATCGTGCGCAAGCGGATTTACGCTACGTCCGGCGGGCTGGCGCTGGTGGGTATCTTTGCAATGCGATGGAACGTTGTGATCGGCGGACAATTGTTCTCGAAGAGCTTTCTGGGATACACGACATACAAGATGGCGCTCGTGACGAAGGAAGGGCTTCTGGCGGCGATCGCGTTGACTATTCTTCCATTCATTTTTCTGTGGATTCTTGTGAAGCTGCTGCCTCCCTGGAACGAGAAGAACGAACACCAGGCTGTTGCCGCGGACTGATTGCTCAACTGGATCGCGTGGAAGCTATGGACGACCTTCCCGAAATACTAGGACGACTTGTAACCCGCCTCGAGACACTGGAGCGGCGGGTCGATGCCCTTGAGCATCCGGCAAGGGAGTCGATCCAAATGGCTGCGCCGATGCCAGGATCATCGTATGTAGTGGAGCCGAGCGCGCCACGCCCAGTTGCAGAATCGGGCGGGGCATTCTCAGTGTTGGGAAAATCAATGCTCGGCATTGCCGGAGCATACCTGCTGAGGGCGGTTGCGGAGTCGAGTTCGCTGCCGAGGACCGCGGTGGCGGCTGTTGCCATTGTTTATGCTCTCGCATGGCTGGTGTGGGCTTCGCGCGCGAAGGCAGGTGACTGGCTGGCGGGAACGGTATATAGCTGCACGTCGGCATTGATCCTGGCGCCCATGCTTTGGGAACTTACGCTGCGCTTCAAGGTGTTGCCAGCGCAGGTTGCAGCGGGAGTTGTGTGCGGCTTTGTCTTCGCCGCTTCAGCGTTGGCGTGGAAACGCGACTTCGCGCCGGTGCTGTGGGTAGCCAATTTGACGGCAGTTGGAATCGCTTTGACTTTGGCGATTGCCACGCATCAGATGGAGCCATTTATTGCCGTGCTCCTGCTGATGACTCTCATCGGCGAATACAGAGCGGGACGTGAGCGCGAAACCGGAGTGCGGATTCTGGTCGCGCTTGCCGCCGATGTTGCGATCTGGGCATTGATCTATATCTACTCAGGCCCGGAGAGTTCACGGGCGGATTACCCGCCCATGGGCACGGCTGCACTGGTTGCGCCGGGGCTGAGCCTGTTCCTGATTCTGGGCGTGAGCCTGATCTACAGGACGGTAATCAAAGGAAAGACGATCACGGTCTTTGAGACGATCGAGACGATGGTTGGATTTCTGCTGGCGGCATGCAGCGTGATCTATTTCGGACCTCCGGCAAGCGCAACCGTGGTGGGGATTATCTGCGTCCTGCTGTCGGGCGCAGGCTATGCGACGGCATTGGGACGCTTTGACCGGATCAAGGAATGGCGCAACTATATTGTGTTCTCAACCTGGAGTGCGGCGCTATTTCTGGCCGGTTGCCTGTTGTGTTTGCCGGCGATTTGGCAGGCGGTATGGCTGAGCGCGGCGGCGGTTGCTGCTACGTTTTCGGGAGCCAGGAATAAGCTACTGTCGCTGGAGATTCACGGGATGGTGTTTCTTTTGACAGCGGCAGCGGTTTCCGGCTTCCTGATTGAGGTGTTCAGCGCGTTGGCCGGTATCCTTCCCGGCGCACCTGGTTTGATTGTGTGCCTGGTTTCCGCCGGCGCGATTCTCTGCTATGTGTCCATCAAGCCTGGCGAAGAAGGATCGTGGAAGTGGCAGGTCCTTTCGATAGGCTTTGCTTTGCTGGCGATTGGAACGCTGGCAGCGTTGGTAGTGCAAGGGTTGGTGGGGCTGACAGCGCTCAAGGTAGTTCCGGCTGCACATCACGTGGCTTTCATCCGCACATTTACAGTGTGTGCGGTGGCCATTGCATTGGCTTTCAGTGGCGCACACTGGCGGCGAATGGAACTGACACGCATAGGCTATGCGACGCTGGCGCTGCTAGCGGTGAAGCTGGTATTTGAAGATCTGCGGCATGGGCATCTGGCGTTTATCGCCGGCTCGATTTTTCTTTTCGCGGTCACGCTGATCGCGGTTCCCAGGGTAGCGCGGTTGGGACAGAGGGTTTGAGGTCCTGGTGCGAGGAGTCCCAGGTCTCAAAATCGAGACCTGGGGCACCCAGTTCTCTGAGAGTCGATGCTCAGGTGCGGACAACGACTGCCGCATTTCTCAACAAGGGCAGCGAGTCAGCCCCGCTACGCGGGTTTAGCGAGTCAGCAAGTCAGCGGTAGATCTGCGGGGTGTAGGTTGGGTACGGCCTGGGGACGCGGCGTCCTTCTGTAATGAGTTTCATTTTGCTGATGTGGACGTCGTAGCCGGTGCCGGGCAGCAGCGACTCGAGGACAAAGGTTTCAGTGCTGCCGGACTTGAGCTCACGATATCGATAGACACCTACGTCCCCTTCACTTGTTTCCGTTCCCGCTGAGGGGGCATCGAGGAAATGTTGCGCGTCAAGGACCGAGGGAACGGCGTGCGTGTCGCCCGCGGTGAGACTTTCGGCTGCGTAGGAGCGGACCAGCTTGGTCCAATAGCGAGAAAGCAGCCCTGCATCGGAAAAGAGGTCGGCCCAGACGATTTCTCCGTGGACCGCGACGATCACGCCAATTGCGTGTTCCTGACGGAGCTGGGCGAGGACCTGCTCGCGGTCCTTCATTATGGGGGCGGTGGCCTCATCGACTTTTTCGCTGACTGCGCTGGAGGCCATCACCTTGGCATAGCTTGTGGTGCCAAAGGCGGAAGCTGAGGGCGAGTCATTCCGAGGGCCACCATTGGGCGGGGGCGCGGCCGCCATCGCCATCATGGAGATTGCGCCGTGAACGGAATCCCACACTTGTTGCTGATCCTTCTCCGCCATCGCTCGCTCGCGAACGGTGGGCTGGACCATGAAGCCCTGGGCAGGGGCTTTCGACGCAGCGCCGAAGGTGGCTGAACTCTCAGTCCAGCGGCCGGGCTCGATGCAGAAGACAGAGAGGTCAACGGGGTCCGCACCGACGGGAACGATGCGGTCTTTTGCAATGACGCGGTCCTGTTTGCCACCGGTAACAATTTCGCCCGCGAGAAGCAAGAGCGGCTTCTTCGAATTATTGAGCAGGACCAGCGTATTCACTTGATCGGCGCGGTAGGAGTTTTCCGGAACTCCAGGATACCGGCGGCCGTTTGGGATTGCCTGCCTGGGGCGCACGAGGCCCTGAACGCGTCCTGCTTCGGTTACTTCGACTTCCCCATTCTTGATTCCCTCGTCGAGGGTGATAAATGGGGATTCGGCGGAGCCCGCCGATCTGCCGGCGTCCCGGACGACGGGGAACAGCAACAGGTTGCCGCTCTCGATTGGGGCCAGGACCCGGTAAGAGCCGTTGGCCGCTGCCGCCGGTCCGCCGGCCGCTTTGACTTGAGTTCTTTGCTGATATGCGGCCAGCGTGAGTACCAACGCCGCCGCCAGGACGAATCTTCCGAGATTCTTCATTGCCATCCTCCACCGGCTCATCTCCGCCGGCCTTTGACTGAAGAACGGCGTGCCGCGGAATTCTTGCAGGATATTTTTGCGTGTGGTTTTGGCTTGGCGCTTTCGCGTATTGTGAGGGCGTGGGGATTACGCCGGCCCAATCCGTTGACGGCAGTGAGGGAGACGGTGTTGCCGATCTGCCGGTGGCGCTAGACGGCCGGCTGCTCGATGAACTTTGGAAGGAATGCGAGGGAGCAAGTTGCGGCCTGGAGCGAAGCGAGTTCAATGAGATTCTGCTGGAGGTGGGGAGACTGCAGAACTTTGGACTGGCAGATGGGGCGGGTGCTTCGCGGCAACAACAGGCGGCGTTCTTCAGAGGACTCCGGCTGGACGACCTGGTTCTGGCGCGCGCCTGCGCGGCGGGAAAGGAGCGCGCATGGGAGCGATTCATAGCGATCTTCCGGCAGCCGATGGAGCGTGCGGCATTTGCGATTACGAGGAGCGATTCGCTGGGGCGCGAACTAGCCGATCAACTTTATGCGGAGCTTTACGGACTAACGACAAGGGATGGAGAGAGACGCTGCCCATTGCAGTCGTACCGGGGGAGGGGTTCGTTGGCCGGCTGGCTGAGGACCACGCTTGCGCAGCGGTATGTGGATCATTATCGCCACTGCCGTCGGGAAGAGGCATTGGAGGAATATGATGCTGCGGCGCCAGAGGCCGAGCATGAAACGCCTGCCTCGGAGATGACGACGCTGAAGAAAGTAGTGGAAGGCGCGTTGGGAGGCTGCAAGGCTGAGGACCGGTTTCTGCTGGCAGCCTATTATCTGGATGAACGGACGCTGCTCGAGATCGCGCATGTGCTTCATGTGCATGAGGCGACAGTGAGCCGCAAGCTGAAGCGCGTTTGCCGGGAGCTGAGGAAGCAGATCCTCAAGAATCTCCAAGGCGCGGGGATGAACAGACGGGCAGCCGACGAGGCGCTTGGGACCGACCCGCGAGACCTGGACGTGAATCTGAAAAAACTGTTGCAATATTCTCAATCGGACGCGTTCCAAGAGAAGAAGGGAAGATGAATTCGAAGACTCAACTCGATCCTCATCCCGACGCGGAGAGCCTGAACGCATTTGTGGAGCAGGCAATGGCTGAGCAGGAGCGCGGACGGATTCTGGCCCATCTTGCCGGATGCAACCGATGCCGGCAGGTGGTTTACCTGGCGCAAGAGTCAGCCGCGGAGAAAGATCCTGCAGATGCTTCTGCGGGCCTCCGTCCGGCAGTTCGGAAGAAGTCATTGCTGAGGAACTGGTGGCTTGTCTGGGCTCCGGCAGGGGCATTGGCTGCGACGGTTTCTCTGGCGTACGTGGTGCATCTCCGGCATGTGGAGTTGGCCGCGGAGATGGCCAAAGTTGCGCCTCAAGGTGTCATGCGGAAAGAAGGAATCTCGGCACGGCCCGACGCGCCGGCGCTGCCAGAGATGCAGGCGGCACGATCGCCAGCTCCAGCAGCGCCTGCAGGGCCTGCGCCAAAGGGCCTGAAGCCGCCATTGGCAAGCGCGGCTTCAAAGAAGGCTCCATCTTCGGCTGCAGAGAAATATGCGGATGAAGCTGGTGAAGTACCGAACGCAAGCCACAATGAGGCGGCGATATCGTTGAGAGCGTCCGGGGCAGAGTATCCAGCGGCGAATGCGGCAACAGACGCAAACCAAGAGCAGGCGGCGACTGGCTCTCAGATTTACACCACTGCTGCCAAGGCGATGGCGCAAGGGAAGGCGAAAGAGCCGGCAAATCAAAAGGCGAGCGGTGGAGTTCTGACCGCTGCGGCATCGCCAGCGCCATTCGCTCAAAACCCTGCGCCCCCGGGCGGGTTCAATGCCGGCCGACAGCACGAGATGGGCAGAGCATTTGCGGTGTACAAGGCGAATCCACCGGAGTTGCCGAGCGGCTTACTCGCGGTATCGACGGCATCGGCACAGCACTCCACGTTGGCGGTTGACCGAATGGGCTCTGTGTATCTGAGCGAAGACTCAGGAAGCAACTGGGAGATCGTGGCTAAGCAATGGAGTGGACGTGTGGTTGTGGTGCGCGTCGAGCCGGCTGCAGACGCGAATTCCGGTGCTGTGCAGTCGCAGGCGCCAACCTTTGAAGTTGTGAATGACCAAGGTCAGGTCTGGGTGAGTACGGGCGGAAGAATCTGGAACGCGAAGTGAGAGGCGTTCTGCAACGGTTGGCCGGAATCGGTTGACGGAACGCGGAAGCTCCGACCGATGAGAGACCATACATTCTGGTTTGTTCATGAAGCAACCCCAAGTCAACTCGCGTAAGTGCCGGGCCTGGTTTGCCAACTGTTGAGATTCACCGTGTTTGCCGACAAAGGATTCAACCGGATCTGCGCGCATGCTGGCTTATCGACCGATCCATTTGTGCACGGCGGGCGACTCGCTCTTCGCGAGGGCACGAGACGAAAGGGACTTGACGATGGCGATTGCAAGGGAGAGCGAAAGCGTGGTCAATCTGCCGTGGGCACATTTGCGATTGCCGCCATTTCCCCAGGTTGCAATCCGGGTGTTGCAGCTGGCGAATGATGAGAATGTTCAATTGCACCAGCTTTGTGAGCTGATCTCAACCGATTCGGCGTTTGCGAGCGAGGTGCTGACGGTAGCGAATTCAGTCCTTTATTCACCTCGCTACCCTTCAAGCAGTCTTTTGCAGGCGATTGCCGTGCTTGGAGCGAATACGCTTCAGGGAATGTGCATCACCGTTGGAGCGAGAGCTTACCTTGGCAAGTCGATGAGTTATCCAGCGATGCGGGGGCTGTGGCGTCACAACCTGGCTTGTGCCATCATTGCCGAACGGTTGGCCTCCCCGGGCTTGATCGACAAAGACTCGGCTTACACCTCGGCCATTATGCACGACATCGGCCGGATTGCGTTAGCCGTGATTCAGCCGAAAGAGTATGCCAACCTGTTAGGAACGCATCACGGAACTCCGGGAAGCATCCTTGAAGGAGAGCGCCAGCTTTTTGGCTGGGACCACTGTGAGACGGGGCGGCAGTTGATTTCAGATTGGAAGCTGCCATCGGACTTTGAGGCAATTGTGGCCGAGCATCACTGCACGAAGCGGGAGGACGGCGCGTGGGGAATGGCAGAGTTGATCAAGATCAGTTGCAGGATGGCCGACGCGGCCGGGTTTTCGGCGTTTCCAGGATGTGAGGCGACACCCTATTCAGAGTTACTCGACCAGGTACCGGCCAGGGAACGGAGGCTTTTCTTTCCCGATCTTGAGAACCTAATCTCTGCGGTTGCCAGCGGCATCCATGCAATTGAGTCGGTTTGACGCGTTGGCTTTATCGGCCGAGCGCAAGCGCGGGATCGGCGGAGAGGCTGGCAGCGGCAAAATCTCCCAATTGTAGGCGTGGCCACGCGGCGGCTGCGATCATGGCGGCATTGTCGGTGGAGAGGGCAAGCGTGGGGAAGGCGACATGGAGGTTGCGGCGGATAGCCTCGGCGATGAACCGGGCGCGTAGTTCGCGGTTGGCAGCGACCCCGCCGGTGACCAGGATGCGGGTGACGCCGAGAGACTCTTGTGCGGCGAAGGTCTTCTTGATCAGATCGCCAACGACGGCATGCTGAAAGCTGGCGATGAGGTCGAGGGTCTGGGGGTCGCAGGTGGCGAGGGCGGCTTCGACGGTGGGGTTGGCTGGCGCGTCGGGGCCGGTGAAAAGCGTTTCGTGGCGGGCTTCGGCTTCGGGGCGGAGGTTGTGGAGGTCGACGTAACGGAGCACGGCCGTTTTGATTCCCGAAAAAGAGAAGAGGAAGTACGGATTGAGGTTGGCGATGGGGGCCGCCTTGGCGGCCTTCGTGCGCGGCGGCTTGCCGCCGAGGTGGAGCTTTGTTTTAATTTGAGAGAAAGCGAAGGGGACGGCATTGGGATTGCCGTGGCGGGCGAGGGCGTCGATCCATGGGCCTCCGGGGTAGCCGAGGCCGAGGAGCTTGGCGACCTTGTCATAGGCTTCGCCGGCGGCGTCGTCGACGGTGCGGCCGATGAGGGAGTAGGTCCAGGCGCCTTGGGCGGGGCTAGCGAGATAGAGATGGGTGTGACCGCCAGAGACGACGAGGGCGAGGGCGGGACCTTCGGATTGCGCGGGTCGATTGAGATTTGCCTCAGGGGCTGAAGCCCCATTCCCTATTGAAGGTTGAATGTACGGGCTAAAGCCCGTACCCTTCGACAAGTTGTTTTCCTCGCGTTCGTTGAGTAGGACGGCGTGGATATGGCCTTCGAGGTGGTTGACGGCGATGAGGGGGATGTTCTCGGCGAAGGCGAGGGCCTTGGCGTAGGTGATGCCGACGAGGAGGGCGCCTGCCAATCCGGGGCCGGAGGTGACGGCGATGGCGTCGAGATCTTCCAGAGCGACGGCGGCCTGGGCAAGGGCCGCGCGGACTACTGGGACTATGGCGCGGAGGTGCTCGCGGCTGGCTAACTCTGGGACGACCCCGCCATAGCGAGCGTGAGTCGCGATCTGGGAGGCAACGACCGAGGAGAGGGTGCGGGAGCCGCGCTCGACTACTGCGGCGGCGGTCTCGTCGCAGGAGGACTCAATGGCTAGGATCAGGCCGCTTCCGGGCATCCACTCAGTTTAACGGGTTGGGCGGCTAGAACTTGGCGAGTTGGCAAGTTGGAGGAGGCGCTCGCTGTGTTTTGGTTTCCAGAGATTAGCGCGATGGTCATGCGGTCTTTTGGATTGACTTCCGGTGAGGAAGTCTCAAGTGGATAAAACGGGCGACAATAGAAATGGAGGCAATGCTGCCAGTTACGTGCCAAGTCGAAGCCGCCTTGAGGATTGTAGAGAGGCTGCGAGCAGAGGGATATGAGGCGTATCTCGCCGGGGGGTGCGTGCGGGACCTGCTGCTGGGACGGGAGCCGAAGGACTACGACGTAGCGACGAGTGCTACGCCGGATATTGTACTGGGGTTGTTCGAGAGGACCTTTGCGGTGGGGGCACACTTTGGAGTCGTGATTGTGGCCGATGGAGATGAGGCCGGGTGTGTGACGACGGAGGTGGCGACATTCCGGTCAGATGGGGCTTATTCGGATAAGCGGCATCCGGATGCGGTGCGGTATACGAGTAGCGCCGAGGAGGATGTAAAGCGACGGGATTTTACGATCAATGGGCTGTTTCTGGATACATCGCGACTCCGAATTGCTGATCCTTCGGCCACGGTAGCCGAGGCGACCACCGCTCAGGATGACAGTCAAAGCGAGACACAAGAAGAGCTGCGATCAGCGGTGATTGATTTTGTGGGTGGGGTTGCGGACCTGGATGCGGGGGTAATTCGAGCAATTGGGAGGGCTGAGTCGCGGTTTGAAGAAGATCACCTGCGAATGCTTCGGGGAGTGCGGTTTGCGGCACGTTTTGGGTTTGGGTTCGCGGCGGGAACGGCTGCGGCGATGCGAGAGCTGGCGACACGAATTAACGCGGTCAGCTCTGAGCGGGTGCGAGACGAGCTGACGAAGATGCTGACAGAGGGGCGGGCGCGACGGGCGTTTGAACTACTCGATGAGACGGGGCTGCTGGCCAACGTGTTGCCGGAGGTTGCGCGGATGAAGGGAGTGGAGCAGCCGCCACAGTTTCATCCTGAGGGGGATGTATGGGTACACACGCTTGGGCTGTTGGAGCAGCTTGAGCCAGGGTCGAGCATGACTCTGGCCTGGGGAGCGCTGTTGCACGATGTGGGCAAACCGCCGACGTTTCGGCGGGCTCCGGACAGGATTCGATTCGATGGTCACATGGAAGTTGGGGTGGCCCTGGCAAGAGAGATTTGCGGGCGGCTCCGATTTTCGAATGGAGAAACGCTGCAGATTTTGGCGCTGGTCGAGAATCACATGCGGTTTATGGATACGGAGCGGATGAAAGCTTCGACACTGAAGCGGTTCTTCCAGCTTCACAGGTTTGAAGAGCACCTGGAACTGCACCGCATGGATTGCATGGCTGGAAGCGGGTTCCTGGAGCACTGGGAGTTTGCACGGGAGCGTTGGCTTTCGATGCCGGAGGAGACAGTCAGGCCGAAGCCGTTGATTACGGGGCGGGAGTTGATTGCAGCAGGGTACCACCCAGGAGCTGAGTTCAAGGAGATGCTGAGGGCGGTAGAGGATGCACAGTTGGAAGGAACGATCAGGACGCCAGAGGAAGCATTGCGCCTGGTACAGGGGAGGTTTGGAGCAGCAGCCTCCAGCCTTTAGCCGCTAGCAATTCCCGGTCGGAGTCTGCTTTCAGTTCGTTCGAAGGACGCATGGGAGACGCATTCCGGCTGACGGGGGTCTCGCTCTCCGCGGAGGCGGTGGGAATCACTTGAGCCAGCTTGCTGACCCAGGTCAGGCGGCCTTGACGAATCCCCGATTGTGGGCGTCAATCCTCTTGCCACATTCATGACATTCAAAGGACGAGGCATTGAACACGTTGCTTACCGCGGTTCCGCACCAGGGGCATTTTCCTTTGGGTTCGCCGATGACAATCATCGGGCCCAGAATCGGGGCGAGCACGCCTCCGATGATTATCGGAACCCCGAGAAAGGCGCCAAGGCCGGTTAGGCAAAGCATGGTTCCGACGATGATGCACATGGGTGTGACAATTACCCCAAGCAGCAGGCCACTGACGACGCTTTTAACAGGCGCCTTTTCTGTATCAGGCGATGGTTCCTGTTCCTGGGTTTCGGATGGGACGACGGCCCCGCATAGGGGACAGAAGCGCCAGGGCGATGAGATTTGCCCCCCGCATTTTGGACATAGCTCGCTCATTTGAAGCCCTCCCTGAGGGTGACAAAGTACCACCAAGCAATATTCAGAGAATAGGACGGGGATCACAGAGCCTTGGCTTGTGTTGGGCCTATCAAACTGACTTCCCAGGCTTGAAATTCAGGCGATTTGCGAAGGTGTTCCCGCCAGGGCTGTTGGAGGTGAGGATCCGAAGGCTCAGGATTGAGACTCCGGGCGCCGGGCGCGAGACCTTCAGAGCCCGTTACTTCTGCTTGACGGGCTTTCCGTAGAGAATACCGCCGGAATAGGGGCTGCGGAAGTGACTCTTCGAGTTGCGCAGCTTCTTTGCCTTGTGCCGCTGGTCAGGGAAGACGCTGGAGTTCCCTTTTATCCGATGTTGCTTGCCGAAGGGGCTTTTCGAATGTGCGGCATAAGCGGTTCCATCGAAGCCGCTGACGAACGTCAGAACGACCAGAATGCCGATCGACATACATTTTGCTAGTTTCACCGCGTCTCTCTCCGATGCATTTCAGCGATCACTTTCTCACGGGACCTGAGGAGTCCGATTGACGGGGCGCAAATTTGACAAAAGATTCGACTTTGTTTGTTCGATCAATTGGCGTCGGGACCTGGGGCGCGTTGCGGTCTGTGGATTGAATCAGGTATCCACAATTTCACTGACACCAGGAGTTTTGTGGGACTCCTGCGCAGGCGTTTGCCATCCCTGGATCGTGTGGAATGGGCAGCATTTTCACTCCGGACGGCCGAGGATATGTGGGGGGCGGCAAGGGGATCGGCACGCCTGCGCCGGCACAGAGGCCAAGCGAAGCGCAGCCGAGCTCTTCCTGCAGGACCACCTCCTGTTTCGTGTTTGGGGCCCATGGTTTGCCGCATGCGCCCGCGATTGACTGAATGTTATTTGGAGAGCTGGACACCTTTGGGCTCTCGAGGTTGACGTTGCCCTGAAAGCAGTTGTTGCCGGGATAAGGCAGAACGGCATTGCCGATGTCGGAGTTGGTCGGGTTGCCGAAGAAGCCGTTGTCGGAAAAGGCATTCGCGACGACCTTGTTGCCGAAGGCTGGGAAGTAGCAAGGGATGGGCAATAACCCGAGCGGTGCGTAGAGTTGGTC
>Ga0209698_10002234_pt1 | contig 22028 bp, 19 predicted proteins | sample LitLauG_LLR_2012_FD_187203 | JGI IMG/M metagenome (GOLD analysis project Ga0209698, IMG submission 187203) | Freshwater sediment microbial communities from Pennsylvania, USA - Little Laurel Run_MetaG_LLR_2012 (SPAdes) (version 2) | ecosystem: Environmental > Aquatic > Freshwater > Creek >...
ATACACTTCAGCACCTTGTCCTGAAATTCCATTGAGGATGGCTCCTTCAGCCCGTTTCCGTCGCGCCCACCCGCGGGGAAAGAACTGCCGGTGGTGACATCGAAACACAGGTCGTCTACTGCTCCCCCTCGATACCGCCCCTTGGACTCGGCCCGCCACGCCCCGGACGGCGTGGGTTACAGACTATCGATCTATGCCAGGAAAGTGTTCGTGATTATGCAATCCCTGCTGCAACTCAACTTGGTGGGGGCCAGATTGAGCAGGGCCGCTCCGGGACGGTGCAGCCCTTTCTTGCGCTAATCCTGTTCTTTGCGTGGTTTTTTTCTGGCGCGCTTACGAGCCAGCGCCGCCTTTACACGTTTTTTCTCGCCGGGCTTCAGGTAGAAGGAGTGTCGCTTGACCTCCTTGACAATGTCATCCTGTTGCACCTTGCGTTTGAAGCGGCGCAGAACATTCTCGAGGGATTCGCCCTCTTGAAGTCTGACTTCTGCCAAATCTACACACCCCCAGACTCGTCCCGCTGGACCGAATATTTATTACAAGGATTTGACTGCAAGTCAAGTAGAACTGACGAATTTCTTTACACTTTTCAGCCTTTTTTCAGGGAATTTCCGGCTCATTTTGAGATGGTGCCGGACTTTGACGGCCGACAAACAGGAAGAACAGGAATAGGGTAGCTGGCCAAAGCTGCAAAAACAGGCGGTTTAAAGAGAAGCGGAGGTGCCAATAGAGATCCCTCGGAGTGATCAGATAGATCACGAAATAACCGGCAAAGGTAAGAGCGAGAGCCGCCGACGATGAGCGAAGGAGGGGATCGTACCGAATCCTCTTTTTCCGAACCAAGAGGTAAAAAATGGGCAGCAGCGCGGTTTCGGGGACTAGCCACCATTCTCCAAAACGTAACAAATCCTTCACGTACCAGCGCAAGATCGCAAGATAGCGACTGGGAGTCAGGATCTTCTCAAGCATGATGGCAGGGCTGGAGAGAAGGTCTCCCGCCGTTGCCACGGAATGCCTGAACCAGATGATCACAACAAGGACCGGTATCAGGCCTAGGACGAACGAAATCTCGTATTTGCGCTCGGTAGGCTTTTCTGGCGCGCTCTCCGAAGACGGCCGCGCACGAAAGGTCAGAAGATGAGCGAGAAAAATCGCACCTAGAAACAGCAGACCTTCATTTTTAGTCCACCCGGCAAAGCCTGCTGACAGCCCCGCTAATAACCAGGGGCCGTGGAGGTGGGTCAGGTTGTTACGCCACTGACTCCGAAATCCGAAGTGCAACAAAACAATCGATGCAAGGATGAAGAACGAGAGCGGAATATCGGCGTATTGCGCTGCACCTTGCTCGATGAAAAAGGGAGTCGCTGACAAGGCAATCCCCGAGAGCATCGCCGCATTGCGTCCGCGAAGCTGCGCGAGAGACGAGACTAACAGCGTCACTGTGCAGAGAGTGAAGACGAAACCAATGAGGGATGGAACCGCTGGGTTGTCGTGACCCAGATAACTCCAGAAGCGTGCTATGGCGGCGGGAAGTAAGAGAGGATAGTCGGGATGAGACCAGGGAATCAGAGCGTTGAAACCGTCACGCCAATGAGGGCCGCCAAGAAAGAGGAAGCGGGCGTGCAGATTCCAGATGGCAAAGGCATCCCAGCCATCGCCGTGCTCATGCGCAACCATGCGCTGTCCCGAGCAGTAGAGCGCGGCAAAGGTCGTGACCACGAAAGATGAAGCTAAGACGAGCCTCAACCAGCCCGGGGCTTCGAAATCTGTGGTTACCCAATTTGGTGGAATCGGCCTGCCAGACCGGACTCGGATCAGAACGTACAAGACGAAGATGACGGCCAGCAAGAGAATGTCGCTCACGACAAAATGGTCACCGCCGGCCATGCCCGTGACAAAGAAGCCACACGAAGAAATTCCCAGGCCAAGGCCCGCCGCCAGAGATAGCTTCATCAGCCAAGCAGAAACCGTTCCGCGAGCATGGGGCCAGACGGCGTCAGTCAGCAAATATCCGGACAACATACTGATTGCGGCGGCTAGAGCGATCGCCATCTAGTTTGCTTCCTTGCGGGCGAAGAGGTACACACCGTTTCCGAAATCTTGGACGAGATGCAGATCCGGCGGAATCCAGGAAGATTGGGAAGATCGAAAGTTCCCTACGACCTTGGCGTGATTGGTGGAGTGGTCGACTACCAAAGGGGCGAGAGCATATTGCGTCAGATAGTAGTCAGGGAGAGCGGAGTCGCCCGTTTCTCCGATGTAACCAACGACCCCTGCGGAGGGCAATCGCGCTTTGAGAAGAGCAAATCGATCATCGGAGCGGGCCGCGATGCTGTTGCGCATAATGTGGGCGGGATGGGGAGTGCTGAAGACCATCCGGCCGGACGAAAGCAGGCAGCAGATGAGGAGCAGAAGAATTCCGGTCGTTGTTCGCTTGTTGTGTAGAGGAGAGGATGAGGGGGCGTCCATAGTCCAGCGACTCGACGCATTATATGCGGGTGCCTGGCGGTTCGTCGGAATCCTAAGGCCTTTGGGGCGTTTTTGTGTGAGTGCAGGCGTGATTCTTGAAACGCGAAGAACTGTCGCCGCTCGCTTTTGCCTTCGTGGGACAACCCAGGCGGCCGTACCCACCACGATTGGTTTAGAACACAAACTTGAGAGCTAACTGAATCTGTCTGGGAGCGTAGGCTGCATTGGGTTTCATGAAATTGTTTGGGAGTTGGTAATAGCCGGGGTACGGAGCGATGTTCGCAGTGACCGAGCTTTGGACGAACGTGCTGGCATTGGCCACCATGCCGTTCGAAGTGATGGCGACCCTCTGGTTGTCGCGGTTGAGAAGATTGAACGATTCAGCGACAAGATTGAGCTTGTACCGCTCGTGGAAACGAAGGGTTCGCGTTACCCGCAGATCAGTTGTGGCGTAGTCGGGTCCGGTGAAGGCGTTGCGACTGTATCCGGGCAGCCGGTCATTCAGATCATTGCCATCCTGATTGGGATCTCCCGAGACGGTCGCATTTACCGGACGTCCTGAGCCGTAGTTGACGACCGAGGAAATTCTCCAATCGTTAAAGAAGCGGCCGAGGGATTCGTGGCCGCGGTGGAACGGTCGGGCCTCGGCGGAGAAGCCTACGACGAGCCGGTGACGCTGATCGGTGACGCTTGGCCCGCGATCGGCGCTGGGAGTATACGAATTCTGCACCGTGGCGGGTTGTCCGGCGACGAGGGCGTCCTGGCCATCGTCGATGGCGCGCGCATATGTATACGACAATCGGAAGTAAGTACCGCGAGCGACGCGGCGGTTCAGCGAGAGAGTTGCGCCGTTGTAGTTGCTCGAAGCCGCGCTTTGAAATTCATTGATCGCACCGAGTTGGGCAATCGGGCGGCTCAGTGGATTGATGCACGGTGGCCATGGGCATTCGAGCGTCCTCGTGAACTGCCACGTCGAAAAAGAATCCACCGTGTAGTATCCGTTTTCGAAGACGGAGCCGGTGGAATCAAACAGTGGATAAGTGAGCGCGACCGGGTGCGGGAGGTTGACGTCGAGTGCACGAATGAGGTGCTCGCCGCGGACATTCAGCAGGGAGAGCGAAATCGTGGTGCGGTCGGCGATTTCCTTTTCGACTGTTAGGCTGGACTGCTGCACGCGCGGAGTCATGAAATTCGGCGCGAAGGCAGACACGTCGTGCGTCACGCCCTGAGTGAATCCATCGGGTAAGGTGCAGTTCATGCCGTTCAGCAGACAAGAGACCAGCGGGTTGGGATAACTCGGGAAGACCTGGTGATCGTAATAGTCGGCGTTGTTCAGGAATAGATGAGAATCCGTAATGCCATTCTCGGTTTGCACGACGGAGTTGTAGATCTGCGGGATGCGGACGAAGAAGATGCCATACCCGCCGCGAACCACAAGCGGGCGCTTATCGCCGAAAGAATATGCAAACCCAGCGCGAGGCGCGAAATTGTAGGGCCGAAACGGCAATTTGCCTGAAGGAGGAAACAGAGGATTTGAGCTGAGTCCGGCGGTAGTGAAAGTCTGCAAGTCCCAGCGCACCCCCAGGTTGAGGGCCAGGCGGTCGGTGATGCGCGCCGTATCCTGCGCGAACGCGGCGTACTCGTTGGTATTCGGGTGGGAACTGGAACTGCCGAAATTCTGCAGATAGTAATGTGGAACTTGGTGCGCGTAGGCACGCAACGGAGTCAGCTGCATCCCTGACTCCACGGGATCGAAAGTGAAGGGGTTGACCTTGATGGGATAGAACAGATATTCCCCACTCTGCTGGCTGGGGAAGAAATCGTAAATGCAGGTGAAGAGCCCATCTGCGCCGAACTTCCAGGTGTGTCGAGACCCTTCCAGGCTCACGGTCTCGGCGAGATGAACACGGTGCTCGCGGGTTTGACGCGGTAATAGATTCGACCGGCCAATGCCGTCCATGATGGTCGGTATTTTTATCAATACATCCGCGGTGTTGCTATAGGACTGTTGCTGATCGCGGGAGAACTGAGCGCGGAAGTGGCTGATTAAACGTGGTGTGAAACTCGAGGTGAGTTGCAGGTTTGCCGTTTCAGTGGAGACCTGTTCCTCGCCATTGTTGCTGATCGAGTCGTAGCTGACCGGGCTGGCGGGATCGAGGAAGACATTGTTCGATCCCCAGTAACGGCTTGTGTTCACGCGCAGCGCGAGTTGATTGTGCGGATTAAGGTTGATGTCGACCTTTGCATAGGAAGTGTTCCCGATCTGCGCGGCGGGATATTCGCCGGCGAGCGCGGTGAGCTGTGAAGCAGCGGCGAAGACCAAGGCCTGGTCGTTGGACTCATAGTCGCCTGGAGTGGCAGGTCCGGTCGTGAGCTGTGGAACTACTTTCGAGCTGCCGTCCAGAAACTCGACAACATTCGGCACGTGGAATATGTGCTGATCAAACCCTGTAAAGAAGAATATCCTGTTGCGCTTGAGCGGACCGCCGATCGTGCCTCCGACCTGCTGCTGTCGGTTGTGTGGCTTGAAGGCGACAAACGGAAGCGACGCTCCGAATGAACTGTCCCGCAGGTAGTAAAACGCCGTTCCATGCAGATGGTTTGATCCCGATTTTGTGACGACATTGACGACAGCGCCACCGGATCTTCCCTGTTCGGCGCCGTAGGAGTTGGAAGAGACACGGAACTCCTGCACGACCTCGGTGGAGAACTGGTAGGGGGCACGGTAGCGTCCGCGAGCCTGCGAGAAGAAAGCATTGTTGTAATCGCTGCCGTCGACCAGGAAGGTGTTATGCGCTCCGCGAATGCCGCCGAACGAAAGATCTCCATTGGTGGCGGAGGTCAGGCCGCGAGGATCTTGTGTCACACCAGGAGAGAACAGGGCGAGATCGGAGAAGCGGCGCCCGTTCAAGGGAAGGTCGTTCACCGACCGCTCGTCCAGCAGCGTGGAGACGGCTGCCGGTTTGGTTTCGACCATCGCGGGTGCGGCGGTAACGGAGAGACTCTCCTGCGTGCCAGCCAGCTTCAGGCGAAATGTCAGGTCCGCGGAGCCGCCGACGTCCACGTGGAGTTGGGGCGTAAGCTGCGGTGACATGGCATCGGCTTCCACGCGCACGGAATAGTCCCCTGCCTGCAGCAGTTCGACCGCAAATCGGCCTTCGGAGTCGCTAGTCGTGGAGTAGCGCGTTCCCGTCGCCGAGTTGACGATAACGACACTCGCTTGGGCAATCCGAGCCCCGGCGGGATCGAGCACCGTGCCGCGAATCGAGCCTGTGGAAGAATCCTGTCCCTGGGAGCACATCGCGGAGAAAATCACGACCACAAACGAGAAAGTCACGAGAGCAGAAACGCGAATTGCGGGCATAAGGCCATCCTGACTGCGAGATGACGCTCGGAGGGACGGCCCGAGAGGCGTTAACCGGACGCGAGGCGGGCGCAAACCCGGAGGAGGACCGGAAAGCATTCTCTCGCGACTTCTCGCGAACGTGCGGCCGGGAAACTCCTCCGCGAAGCTGGAAACAAGTCTGTATAGCACTCCCCAAGGAAGGAAAGCTGTGATCGAGGCACTTTTTTGGCGCCGATTCCCGCAACGGGAATCGGATATGGGACCGACCGAAGAGCACGAGCGATTACGAAATCTGGTATGTTGAGTGTCCCTATCTCGGCGGAAAGGCGTCAGTCCAGAAAACGTGATTCGATCCTACAAAGGCGTGACTCCTACGATCCCCGCCAGTTGCTATGTGGATGGATCGGCGCAGATTATTGGCGACGTGGTGCTTGGCGAGCATGCTTCCGTCTGGATGAATGCGGTGGTTCGCGGCGACGTGCACGAGATCAGGATCGGCGCCCACTCGAACGTGCAGGACAACAGCGTGCTGCATGGCATGAAACAGCAGTGGGGCGTGTATCTGGGCGAGTACGTTACGATTGGCCATTCGGTGACACTGCATGGATGCGTGATCGAGGATCGCTGTCTGATCGGGATGGGGTCGATCATCCTCAATGGCGCGCGCATCGGGGCGGGATCGATTATTGCGGCGGGGACACTCATTCCGGAGAATACGGTGGTGGAACCCGGGTCGTTGTGGATGGGCTCGCCGGGGAAATTTCGCAGAAGGATTGAGGACGCTGAGCAGGAAGTGATCATGCGCTATGCGAGGAATTATCTTGGGTATAAGGACGAGTATTTGAGAGGCAGTTGCCAGTAGCCAGTACCCAGTGTCATTTTATTGAATTGTCATCCTGGGCGTAGTCGAAGGACCCCTATGGGCTCGAAACGCGCGGCTGTTGAGACTAGCTCTACGGCGCATCGGAGAACTCCTTGCTGAGCCGCAGGTTCGTGGAGTCGGAAGGGATCCTTCGACTCCGCGAGCTCATTCGAGCTCGCTCCGCTCAGGATGACAGACTACAAAAAAGATCAAAATGACAGAAGGCAGCAAAGGAAGATGATCAAAGCGGTTCGAGGAACTCGAGACCTTCTGCCGCCGGAAACGGCGTTGTGGAACTTTGTGGAGGCGGCGGTGCGGGATGTGTTCCGTGCCTACAACTTTCAGGAAATTCGCACGCCGGTCTTCGAGGAAACGGCGTTGTTCGCCCGTGGGGTGGGAGAAGACACTGACATCGTTTCCAAAGAAATGTACACGTGGGAAGACCGCGGCAGGGCAGCCAGTGAAAAAGGGCAATCGCTCACGCTCCGTCCTGAAAATACTGCGGGCGTCGTCCGTGCCTACATCGAGCATAAGCTCTGGGACCGCGGGCTGAACAAGCTCTATTACATTGGACCGCAGTTTCGGCGAGAGCGCCCGCAAAAGGGACGGTATCGGCAGTTCTATCAGATCGGAGCTGAGATTATTGGACCGCCGTCCGCCGGCAGCGAATCTCCTGCCCGGGATGCGGAAGTTCTCGAGATGCTCGCCAGTTTGCTCGATCGACTCGGCATCGCGAACTGGAACCTGCAGTTGAATTCCGTCGGATGTTCCAATGACCGCGCCAAGTTCAATGAAGCGTTGCGCCAGGCGCTTGAGCCGTTGAAGGACAAGATGTGCGGCGATTGCCAGCGGAGGGCGGTTACGAATCCTCTGCGAGTCTTCGACTGCAAGGTACCCGAAGATCAGCCAATCATCGAAAAGCTGCCGCGCATCAGCCAGTTTCTGGATGAAGGCTGCCGGACACACTTCGAAGCGGTGCAGGCGATCCTGACCAAGGTGGGCGTTCCATTTTCGTTGAACGATCGTCTGGTTCGCGGACTCGACTATTACACGCGCACCGCATTCGAGTTCACACACGGCGCCTTGGGAGCGCAAAACGCGATCCTTGGTGGCGGGCGCTATGACGGATTGTCGGAAGCTCTTGGAGGCCCTGCGGCGCCGGGGATCGGATTTGCCATCGGGGAAGATCGTTTGGTGATGTCATTGCAGGAGAAGGCCTCAGCGGAGAGCGTCCTGCGCAAACCGGACGTGTACATTGCTCCGATGGCTGGAATGAACGGTGACGCAGCGAAGTTGGCGCGCGAACTTCGGCGGCAGGACTTGGTGGTTGAGTTGGGAGACGATGCGTTCCGCTTGAAGAAGTCGTTCGAGGCCGCCACAAAGGTCGGCGCGAAGTACATTCTTATCGTTGGCGAAAACGAGGTGAAAGCGGATGCGTTTGCTCTGAAGAACCTGGCGACTGGCGAGCAGGTGGCAGTAGCGCGCGCGGAGTTGAGTTCGAAGATCCGAAGTTTGCTGGGGCTGGCAGAGTAAGGAGACGTTGTGCAGGGGGCGAGATATGAGATATGGCCTTGTCGTATTTATGCTGATTTTTAGCGCCGTTGTTCTGGCCCGGGTTCCGCAATCGAAAGGGGAGAAACCACCAACGGAATTCGAGCAGACGCTAATGACGGCCGAGAAAGGTTTCATCGACGCCGCAAAGAAAGGCGATGCCGCCTTTTTCAAGCAGATACTCACCAGTGATTTTTCTTTCGTGTCCTACGACGGACAGCTTTACAGCCGACAGGACATGGTCGATCAATACACGCAGGCGGGTACAGATATCCTGCCGTACGAAATGAAGGTGGTGTCCGCCGGCGAGGGAGTGGCCATCGTGACCTACAACGTCGTTTTCCGCGTGCCGCCGGCCGAGGATCAGGGCCCACCGCCGCGATATCAGCACTTCACGACCGTTTGGGTGAAGCAGAGCGACGCGTGGAAGATGAAATTTCAGCAGATGACAGCCGCTCACTGGGGAGACTGGTAGGGCAACAGGTTGATCGTTGGTTTCTCGACTGAGAGTAGCCGCACCCTGGCTCTCGGCTCGGATCAGCCTGACAAATGTCATCAATCCAGGTTGACGAATCGCACTGGTGGAAGCAGTCTTAGCGCGCTAGTCTCGCAAGGACGGTACAGATCTCAAGCCACAAGGAGCACAAAGTGAATCGAAGAATTGCCTTGCTATCGTTTCTAGTCGTGATCGCAGTGTCTGCCGTGGCCCAGATGGGAGGACCTCCGGGACCGGAAGTGAAGAAACTCGACTATTTCGTCGGGGCGTGGACAACAGAAGGTACGATCGCACAAGGTCCGTGGGGAATGGGCGGCAAATTCAGCGCAAACGGGACCACAGACTGGCTGCCCGGGAACTTTTTCCTGCAGTCGAAGTCCGAATCTCAGATGCCCGCCGAGATCGGTGGCGACAACAAGGCCGTGATGATCATGGGGTACGACAGCTCACAGAGCACCTATACATCCGATCGTTACAGTAGCCTGGGACAGCACGAGACTTCCAAGGGAACCCTTAGCGGAGATACCTGGACATGGACTAGCACTTCGAACTACGGAGGGATGGAGATCCAGGGGAAGATGACCATCAAAACTCTGTCGCCGGCCAGTTATACGATGAAGTATGAAGTTTCGATGGACGGCAAAAGCTGGATGCCCTTCATGGAAGGAAAGGCGACCAAAAAGTAGCTTCGAACCCTCTCTGCAAAGAAGCCTCAGCCTCGGCTGGGGCTTTTCTCTGCCTCATGAAACTTGGTCGCGCTCGCAGCAGGGTAGTACGATGTTGTCCCAGGGCTCAGGTCATGATGAAAACGATCCGTTTCTGCCTTATCGCGTGTTTGGTTGGAATCGGAGTGCCGGTGCTTTGTGCACAGGAAAACAAGGATTCCAGCCAGTCCAAAGACAAATCAGCCGACAAGACTTCGCAGCCCGCGGCGGAGGACAGGAGCTATTCCGGCATGTACAGCTTCCGGAAGGATGGCGAGTTCTTGCAGTTGACCGTGGAAGACGGCGGAGCGGTCACCGGCTTTATCTCCAGATATGGAGATGGCGAGAGCGACAAGGGTGCTTTTCTCGATCAGTTCTTTAAGACCGGCAAAATCGATGGAAGCAAACTCACGTTTACGACCGAGATCGTGCATGGGGTTGCCTTCGAATTTCGTGGAACGGCGGAACGGGGAGAAGGAAAGAATCCCGGCGACGAGGCGTATTTCGTCCTAAGAGGCACTTTGACGGAGAAAGTCAGCGACGCCAGCAAGAAAGTGACCTCTCACTCAAGTCCAGTTGTATTCAAGCTGTTTCCGCAGGAAGCCGGCCCCGCGCCGGTTGTGAGGCAATGAATCGCGAGAAATGCAGCAAGACTTTTAGTGTTCTGCTCGAGCTGGGGAAAGGTTCAGACCACCGCGTGGCCTCTGCGGAGCACCCTCGGGGGCATAGATGAGATCGGGGCCGTCGCCGGCGTCAGACGATGCTCTTGCCAGAGTCTCAGCCAGCGCGCGGTACGAACGGCTGATCTCCGGTCCTTCCTGCAACACGACCGGCGTGCCATGGTCGATGGAAGGCGAAATCACCTGGAAGGCATTCGGCACTTTCCACAGAACTTTGCAGTTCGTCGCCTGCTGCACGTCCTCATCGCTGAAGCCCGGAATCTTCTTGTAGCGGTTGAGCACGATCCGCATGCGGTCGCGGCCTGTTCCTTCCTCCAGGAAATTGTGAATACGGCTGGCGCTCCACAGGGATACGACATCGGTTTGCGCCACAACGAGCAAGGCGTTGGAAAGGTCCGATAGAAGTCGGGTCGTGGAATCAAGCCGGCTGGATGCGTCAACCACGACGAACCGGTAGTGATTTACCACCAGATCGAAGAGGCGAGCCAGTTCGCCCGGAGTTGGCTCTGTAGGATACGGTTGCTGCGGTCCAGCGAGCAGTTGCAAGCCTTCCTTCGTCGTGGTCATCAGCCCGTCAAGCAGCGACACATCCATCCGATGCAGATTCTGCAGGGCATCGAGGACGCCGAACTGCGGGCGTAAGTTGAGATGCAGAGCCGCGTGTCCAATGGGAGCAAAATCCAGCAGTACAACATCGCCGTGAGATTGCTGCAAAGCCAAAGCCGTGTTGACTGCGGCGGTGGTGCAACCCGCGCCTCCCTTGGCGCTGAGAAATGTGAACACCCGGGCGCGTCCCGCGGCGCCGTAGGAACGGGCCCGCGAAGAACTATAACGGGTCAAGGCCTCCAGTACAGCGTCGGAGCCCGCGGACTGGTCGATAAATTCGCCGGCTCCAGCCCGCATGCTGGCCACAATGCTCGCAGGTTGTGACATATCCCCGTTGGCGAAGATCGCGATCTGGAGAGTCGTGGTCTTTATAAGTTCGATGGTGCGGATGGCGCGCTGCGGGTCTCGCGCGGAGATATCGACAATAACGACTTCGGCCCGAGAATCCTGGAGTTGGCGGATGATGGAATCGGTGGGGCCGGAGGGGAATCCGACGTGGCTAAAAACGGCGCGGCCGAGTTTCGTAGCTTCGAGACGATTCTGAAGCGTGGATAGTTGTTCCCGGTCCTCGGTCAGGAGGGCGACTGCGATCCCATGCATAGCGCGCTGCTCGCCAAATTCTCTTGGTGTCTGCATGTTAGAAAGAGAACGTACTCACCGCCAAGTGACCTAGGTAATGGAAAGAACGGTTGAAACCGCGTTACCTGCGCGACACACCGCGCCCCGACAACGGATCGATCGGTGGCTGGGAAAAGAAGTGCACAACACAGGAGTCCGAAAGTCCTTATGGTTCTTACGCATCATTGTAAGCCAGTCAGGTGGCCTTGCAAAGGCCACTCTTGCGCTAAGGTAGGGTGAACGATAGTGCTAAAAGCAGTCTCCGAGCGCTGCTTGGCTGAGGAACGCGGTTCCGCCAGAGTCAGAATCGAGCAGAAGTATTAGCGACGGGTGCATCGTCCTCGTGATGAGAATGGAGGGAAGAAACGCGAGCCAAATTGGCCGAGGATTCCTCGGGCAGGTATTCGTAGCCTTCCAGCCGGACAGCCACCCCGATTTTCGTTTCCGCCCGCGCCGAGGTGTTCTGAGCCTGCGCCGTCGGACGTATAACCCGCAAAATGCGTCCCCTGCAACGTACGGGCATGCTCTCGCCCAAGGTGATCTCCGAAGGCATGCGTAGTGTGAGTTCGATTTCCGCGCCTTCTGACAGCGGAACATCCGTAAAGAAGAAGACGCCACGGGAACTCAGGTCCTGCGTGAAACCGACGCCTTCGAGAGAGTCGGCGGCCTTCAGGGAGAGAGGGAGAAGGTAGGGAAAGCGTTGCCCAACCCGGCGTTCAACCCGCAATGGAGAAGAAGTCATGGTTTCACTTCCTTTGGGGGGGAGCGCCGAAAAACACAGACGAGTACTGTAGCGCAGGTCGCATGACAAAAGAAGTTGCAAGTTAGTTACAGGCGCGCGCGGAGTTCAACTCCATGATTCGCCTGAAGTTGGAGACAGGAGGCGGGGGTTTTGTTGCCGCGGGATTATGCTGCCGCTGTGGAAAAGTGGGCGGCCGCAGCGCCTTTATGAAGCGGTCGCACGATATAGTGAAGTGCAACGACGCGCGAGATCATCGAATGACGAACTGTGGCTGATTCGAAACCTTCCACCCAAGACTCCACCTCACCGCCGGAGCCCGAGGTGCCCGTATCGCCGAAACTAAACTGGCAGGCCGCGGGACGCGCCCTGCGACACCGTAACTTCCAGCTCTTCTTCAGCGGGCAACTCATTTCTTTGATCGGCACTTGGATGCAGACTGTCGCGCAGTCGTGGCTCGTCTACAGGCTGACAGGGTCGGGCCTTTTGCTGGGGTCGGTGGGATTCGCCAGCCAGATCCCAGTATTTCTCTTTGCGCCGCTCGGAGGAATTACAGCCGATCGGTCGAATCGGCAGAAGGTTGTCATTGCCACGCAAACGGCGTCAATGATTCTGGCCCTCATTCTTGCGGCGCTTACGCTCATTCACCGAGTGACCGTGAGGGAGATCTTTGTGCTTGCCGCGCTGCTGGGCGTCGTGAACGCGTTTGATATTCCCGGTCGGCAGGCTTTTCTCGTGGATATGGTCGGAAAAGAAGATCTGATGAATGCGATCGCTCTGAACTCCTCGATGTTCAACGGAGCGCGCGTCATCGGGCCAGCGGTAGCGGGTGTTCTTGTGGCGCGTTTCGGCGAGGGCTGGTGCTTCTTTGCGAACGGGGTGAGCTACATTGCCGTGATCGTGGGCCTTCTCCTGATGCGTGTGCACGCGCCGGCGCGGGTATCGGCGCACACTTCTCCCCTCGAGCACATTGCGGAAGGGTTCCGATTCGTCAGCGGAACGGCACCGATTCGGGCCTTGCTCCTGCTGCTCGGTTTGGTGAGTGTGACAGGCATGCCGTATGTCGTGCTTATGCCGATCTTCGCCGATCGAATCCTGCACCGCGGTGGACAAGAACTGGCATCGTTGATCGGGTCGCATGATCTGGGCGCCGTTCGACTGGGGATTCTGATGGGCGCGGCCGGGGTGGGCGCTTTGCTGGGCGCCCTGACACTGGCGATGCGCTCAGGACTGAAGGGACTGGGCACCTGGGTTTCGGTGTGTTGCGCGGGGTTCGGCGTTAGTTTGATTCTGTTTGCCTTCTCCGCATCATTCTGGCTCTCGGTTCTGCTCCTCTTGCCTGTGGGCTATTTCATCATGCTGCAGATGGCCTCCTCGAACACCCTGATTCAGGCGATGGTGCCGGACGCTCTGCGTGGGAGGGCGATGGCCGTGTATTCCATGATGTTCATGGGCATGGCGCCTATCGGAGCGCTGCTGAGCGGCGCTTTGTCGGACCGTCTGAGTGCGCCGTGGACTGTTGCCATCGGAGGGCTGGCCTCTGTTTTTGGCGCTTGGTGGTTCAGTCTTCAATTGCCAAAGATCCGGGCGGAAGCGCGTCAATTGATCATGGCGCAGGCGATGGCTGGTGGGGAACCAGCCGAAGAAATGATGACGCCGGTCGTGGAAGATTAGGTCAGGATCACTTGCGCAATGCGCTGCGGCCCAGCGCGATCAAGAAGATTGCGCTCTTTCCGCGGGCATGGGGAGAGAAGAAGCTGACGACATCGTCGTCATAGAAGGTCAGGCCAGAACATCCCAGTTTCTGCGCGTATGCCCCGAGATACAGTTTCCCGCCAATGATGCCAGCCTCCAGCTGCACGGCTCGATAGCCGCGATTTCCGTAGCGCTCCAGAATTGTTTTGAGGTCGGCCAGGAAAAATACGTCCACGGCTGCATCCGCAGGGATCTGCTGTTCGAGTCCGAGGTATCCGGCCTTGTCGCGAAAATCCCCACGTTTCAGAAGTTCGAGAAATTTTTCATCCCAGTGATAGACGTAAGCTCCGGGGGCCAATCCGATCACATTGTTGACGATCAGATAGAGATCGTTGAGATGGCGGCCGAAAGGATCGAGGAAATCGGCTGGAACTCCGCGAGTCGCTCGGTCGAGCATGGTTGAGAGCTCTGCCAGAGTAATCGGATCGTGGGAGAATTGCCGCGTGGAGCCGCGGCGCGAGATCACCTGCTCGATCGTGTCCGCGGCAAGCCGGGATTCTGGCTGCGGGAGCAATGCTGTGGTCATTTCCTTTGCGGGCCTCATTTCGTTGTTGGGGACGTTGCCGCGCCAGGAGATTACTTCTTTGGCGGAATCGAGGGAGGAAGCCTCATGCATGCGGCGCATCGAGGCATAGTCGACTTCGGATGGCGAGTAGGGAACAGTCGGCAGGGCTAGAGGCTCAACTGCCGGAGATGGATCTGGCGTCGAGTGACAGTGGCCGAGTGAGACCAGCGAAAATGCGACTTCGCGTTTCGTGTCGAGGTCAAGGAGCCCGTTCACCTGTGAGTCGATGAATCCGGTGACGACGTGCGCCGTGATTTTCATCGCCGCCGCTATTGCCAGGCAATTGGCGAGAAGGGTGCCATTGTCCCATCCGAAATGGCGGTACGTGCGTGCCCGATATTTCCAGGCATTGCGCCAGTACACGCCGGCGCAGACGAGGATGATTGGTGCGTACACGATCGAAGGGTGGTCGCCGGTCGCGGTCACGATCGCGTGGCGGAAGTCTCCCGCTCGAAGCTGCCGAAGACCGAATTCAGCGGCTCCAAAGTGGTATACACCAGCAGGCAACACCGGCGGACTGTCTTTCAGCTGGATTCTTGATCGAATATCTGTGCACACAATGTAAAGTTCGATTTCGTAAAGAGCGCCGGTGCACGCGGCGGCGCGGAAAAACGTTTCTCCCTGCGAGTGTTTCTTGCTCCTCGTTACTCCTGCAGTGAAGAAGAGCACCTGCGCCAGAGTTTCCAGATCGGGTATCACGTCACAGTGGGCCGGAGTGGGTTGCGTTGCAATTACTGACAATGCCGCTTTTCCGGTGTCCTGAAAGTCTTTGGGAAGACGCATTACTTCTAACGTCGGGTAGATTTTGAACAGCAGGGGCTTGTTCTCCCAATCGAGCTCATGCGGGTGTAGTCGCAAGCTGAGGTAGGAGTGCTTGGTTCCGCTGTGATACTGCCGCGCAGCATCAATCTGATCGTTCTCGCTCAAATCAGGTTGTCTCCTTGCACGAGTCAGCGATACGCAGCGGGCGGAAGACCGGTGATACGAATTCCAGCATGACCTTTATGGCGAATGTTAAGACCGATGAGAAGTGCAGTCATCTGTTCGACGATGCGGGCATTTTCCAGCTTGCCGCCATCAATTGCGCGTACGCTGGGGATTTTGGCCGCGAGTTCGCGTGTGATTTGTGCGGCGTCCGGATGATCGCTGCACACGATGACATCGCAGTCCAGGGGATCGTCGCCGTTGAGCAGTTCAGCCGACAGGTTGTGAAACGCGGCCACCACGCGGACGCCCTTTGGAACGAGTTCGGCGGCCTGCTGTGCGGCGGATCCCTGCCAGACTCCCAGAGGACGCGAAGCTCTGCCACCAACGGATGCGGCCAGCGGAACTGTAGCGTCGATCAGGATACTGTCTGCACGGATTGACGGCTTGAGTTGCTTCAGCAGAGCTGCCTGTCCTTCAAAAGGAACAGTTAAGGCCAATAGGGTCGTTGCCGAACAAGCGCCGCTGTTCTCCATCCCAGATATCTGCGCCTGATTGCCTATCCTCAGCTTCAGGGCGGTCGCTGCTTTTTGGGCACGAACCTCATCACGTGAGCCGATGATGATCGCTTCTCCGGCGCGGGCCCAGCGCAGGGCCAGCCCCATGCCAGCCGGACCGGTTCCGCCCAGAATAGCGATCGGCGAAACAGGTTTCGCGACGGTAGAACTCATGCGAACTCGGCCTCGAGAGCCTGATCCGCGGTGAATTCGTCGAGCGGGAGCTTGATGTTAATTCGCGAGTAAGTTGTGTTGCGCTCTGCGGGAATCCGGCCGATTTCGAGAATGAGAGCCTGGAAGTCTTCCGGGCTCGTGTATTGACCCGCGGTCGCCCCGGCTTCACGGGATATGTTTTCTTCCATAAGCGTGCCGCCGTAATCATTCGCCCCCGCGTGCAGACACAGTTGCGAGAGTTGCCGGTTCAACTTTACCCACGAGACCTGAATATTATTGATCGAGCCAGCCAGTAGTACGCGAGCCAGGGCGTGTACCTTGAGATGCTCGGCCATGGTGGGGCCGGTCCTCGCCAGCCCTTGATGAAAGAGCAACGTGTTCTGATGAACGAAGCCCAGGGGCACGAACTCGGTGAATCCCCCGGTCTCCGACTGAATGTCGCGAAGCAAACGCATCTGGCGGACCCAATGCGCGGGTGTTTCCGTGTGTCCGTACATCAAGGTGGAGGTGGTGCGGATGCCACACTGGTGTGCCGTACGGATGACATCGATCCACTGCGCGGTCGTCAGTTTGTTGGCCGAGAGAATGTGGCGAATCTCGTCGTCCAGTATTTCAGCCGCTGTGCCGGGTAACGTTCCGAGTCCGTTATCGCGCAGCATCGAAAGATAGTCTGCCAGCGGCATCCCTGTGAGTTCGACGCCGTAGACGATCTCCATCGGAGAGAAGGCGTGAATATGCATCTGTGGCACCGCATTCTTCACGGCGCGCAGAATGTCGCGATAATAGAACTTGGGGAGGTTGCGGGGAAGTCCGCCCTGAATGCAGACTTCGGTGGCGCCGAGTTGCCAGGCTTCGGCTGCCTTGCGCGCCATGTCTTCGAGGGAATGAAAGTACGAGTCCGCCTCGCGGGGCCCGCGGCTGAACGCGCAGAATTTACATCCCACGAAACAGATGTTGGTGAAATTGATATTGCGATTTACTACGTAGGTGACGATGTTGCCGGCAAGTTCGGCGCGGAGGAGATTCGCGGCGGCTAAGAGGCCGAGGAGATCGTCGCCGTCAGCGTTCGCAAGAACATACGACTCTTGGAGCGACAAATCCGCTCCGTTCTGGGTCTCCAGCACGCGTTCGAGGGGCGAGCGAATTTCGGGAGCAACTCGGCTGGAGACATCACCCCATTCGATCGAGGGAAAGGATTCGAGTTCTGCGTGCGTGAGTTCGCGGAGCATGGGTCCTCCGTAGAGACGTAGCTTGCTACGTCTATTCTCGCCACCTGCCGGTTGCATCCGCCGGCAAGACGTTGCAAGCAACGTCTCTACACAGTGTATCGGATGTCTCACCGAAAGAGGTCGGTCGCCGCAGGCCGAAGCAACTTCCTGAATCCGCCGCTTCCGGGGGCGAACGCGAATCCGCGAATGATGCAGGCCGGCGTCCGATTCAGCTTGCCGCACACCAACCCGGCGGCACAGGCCAGTTCGTCGGCGACGGCTTCCACGCTGGCTTTCAAGCGGTAACCGTGGGAGTCGCGGCGGCCACGATCATCCCGCAGCGGCTTCATCCCGGCGATGCCGATGGCGAATTCGGTAAGACCTTCCCGCCAGGGACGCCCGAAGCTATCGGAGATGATGACCGGAATCGACAATCCCGATTTCTTCTTGATCGCGAGCCGTAGATTTGCGGCGGATCGATCAGGATCCTCTGGCAACAGCAGTGCGGTCTTGCCTCCGTCCACATTCGAAACATCAATGCCGCTGTTGGCGCACAGAAATCCATGATGCGTTTCCGTGATAAGCACGCCATTCTTCCGCCGAATCACCGCCCGGCTTTCGCGGAGGGCTAGTTCGATGATGCGAGCATCGAGTTGGTACTGCTCGGCCCATGCAATCGACTCAGCCGATGGATGGATCGTGGCGAGATCCACGAGGCGTCCCTCAGATTTGGAGACGATCTTGTGCTTAACGACCAGGATGTCACCGGATTGAAATCGTTTCCGGCTTTGTCGCAGGGATTTCAGCAGCCTGTCGGCGATGTTTGTGCCCGATCCGAAGTCATCCTCACAAGAAATGGGGATGAGCCGCACTTCGGGGGTTTTGCGCTTTCTCGGCATGGACGCGTTTCTTGGCTCCGCTTCTGGTTATACCGCACCCGGCTGCGGTGCGAACAAGTGCGCCGGCAAATTCCAGTCTCTTGCGAGACATTGCGCGCGGGACCCTCCGGGCAGAGACAGCAGTTGCTGCAAATCCGGTGGATTGTCCACATCCACGGCGATTCCTGGGAGATTTAAGATGACGCATGGCTTTCCGGTCGCTTGCGCGGCGGCGTGATGCGGCTTGAAGCTGTCATTTCCAAAGCGCAGCGGGAAAAGGTTCGCCGGACGGCGAAGAACCGCATTCGTACCCCGCCCGTCCCCAGCCGGAACCAGTACGCTCCCCTTGGCTGGCGCGTGCGCGTAAATCTCTTCGAGTTCCCAGGATTGGATCAGGGGTATGTCTGCCGGAATGACCAGCGTGCTATCTTCGCCTCGTTCCATGCAGACTCGAGTGGCCATTTCGATGGCGCCGGTTTCTCCAGGATTGTCAGGATCGGGGATGACGTCAAACGCGTAGTCTTGCGCGAGTTTCGTCGCATACGGATCGTTGGTAACGACGCCGACCTTGGGACGGCCGGTCCAGGCATGGATGGCAGTAAGCACGTCGGTCAACATAGCTTGCGCCAGCTCTGTCCTTGCTGGCTGATCGAGGATGGAAGCGAGACGCTGTTTGGCTGAAGCTGTGTTCTTGATGGGAACCAGGATCACGGCTGGCGATCCGGGCGGCGAAACGAAGTATCGGTGACCGGTTCTTCCCGGAGGAGGTTGGCAGTCACAAAAGAGAGTGTCTCGCGAGCCAAAGCAGCCTTATCTTCGGGGCTGCGCATGATGGTTTGCGTGCATTGCACCCGCAGCCCGGTTTGGCGGAGAGCCTCTGCCGAGCGGGCATCGCGCGTGTCACAGATCAGAATATCAAGGAACTCCGCATAGGCCTTCGCGACACCGGCGATGGAACACGGGAATCCGCTTGCCTCCATGAGAATCCCGGCCGGGCCCGCGACGGGGGCGCTTCCGACGATGGGACTTACAGCGGCAATCTTCCCGCGAGCGCGGAGGAGCGCATCATGAATGCCGGGAACGGCCAAAATCGGACCGATGCTGGTGATCGGGTTGCTCGGCGCAATCAGTACCGCATCGGCATTGGCGATCGCGTCGACTACTCCGGGGGCCGGCTCGGCATCCGATGCGCCCGCGAAGCGGACGGACTTCACCGGATCCTGGTACCAGCGCTGCACGAAATATTCCTCGAAACTCAATTCGCCGACAGGCGTGTCAATCCGCGTTTCCACACGGGAATTGCTCATGGGCAGAACACGCGCTTTGACGCCTAATTTCTGCGAGATAACCGCTGTAGCTTCCGAAAGCGACTTGCCTTCGGCGAGCAGGCGCGAGCGAAGCAAGTGCATAGCCAGGTCGCGGTCGCCGGTGTGGAACCAGGTCGGCTCTCCGAGTTGACCCATCGCCTGCAGGCAAAGAAAGGTGTCGCCCTTGACGCCCCATCCGCGCTCGCGGCTCAACATTCCGGAGAGGACGTAGGTGATCGAATCAATGTCCGGCGAAACGTAGAGTCCCCACCATAGCAGGTCGTCGCCCGTATTCACGATCAGCGTGATCTCTTCCGCGGGCATGATCTGGCGGAGGCCATCAACGAATTTCGCGCCACCCGTGCCACCGCTGAGGACGCAGATCATGCGGCCCTCCGCGCGAGGCCATCGTTACCGGTCGCGGCCCGGAGCTTCTCCGACAGCAGGCCGGGTTTGGCCAGCAGTGGCTCGACGAATTCCGGATACACCGGCAAGCGCTGCCGTAATTCGGCGCCCTTGGCCTCGGTGCGCAGACGAAGCTGGTCCAGATGAGGCCACGGCTTTTCGGGATTGATAAAGTCCGGAGTCAGCGGCGAAATTCCTCCCCAGTCGTTGATGCCGGCATCGATCAACTCTTCATAGTACGGCGCGGACAGGTTGGGAGGCGCCTGAATATTGACCGTGGGGAGTAACAAGCGAGCTACCGCTACCGTGCGCAGCATGTCGCCCAGCGACGGTTCGGGCCAGCGGGCCATCGGGATCGCGGGCTTTACCCGGAAGTTCTGCACAATCACTTCCTGGATGTGTCCGTAACGTTGGTGAAGCTCACGGATCGCGATTAGCGTATCGACGCGGTCTTCCAACGATTCGCCGATACCGATCAGCAGCCCGGTGGTGAATGGGACGCCCTGCTTCCCCGCCTCTTCAATCGTGCGCAGGCGTTTGGCCGGGACCTTGTCGGGGGCATTGTCATGCGCCTTTCCCGGTCCGAGCAGGGCGTTGTTCGTGGTTTCCAGCATTAGCCCCATACTGGGGGAGACATTGGCAAGCCGGGTGACCCACTCTGCGCTCAGCAGTCCGGGATTCGGGTGCGGCAGCAGGCTGGTTTCGCGCAGGACGAGTTCGCACATGGCTTCCAGGTAATGCAGGGTCGACTTGTAGCCGAGATGGCGAAGCGTTTCCCGCATCTCGGGAAAGAGCAGTTCAGGCTTGTCACCCAGGCTGAAGAGGGCCTCAGTGCAGCCGAACTTCTCGCCGGCTCGGGCGACCTCCAAGACCTCGTCGGGAGTCATCGTGTGCGCACCCGGATCACCGGGGTCACGGCGGAAGATGCAGTATCCGCAATAATCGCGGCACAGATTGGTCAGAGGGATGAACACCTTGCGGGAGTAGGTGATGACGGCGGGCTTGAACCGTTCCTTCGCGCCACGTGCAGCGTCCAAGAACTCCAGTAGATCGTCGTCGGGGCAACGGATCAGCCGCAGGGCATCCTCACGCGAGACGGGCACGGCAAGCGAAATTGGGAGTGTGGCCACGTTCATCGAATGATACAACGAGGCATGGTAATGTAGGCGGTTGCGGTCGTAGAGACGTAGCTGGCTACGTCTTTGCCGCCAGTACAACGACATGATGGTGAGAGAGGCGTTGCAAGCAACGTCTCTACGACAATGGCCCTGAATCCATCCGAATTCCGCAAAGCGATGGGAGCTTTTGCCACCGGAGTGACGATCATTACCGTTGATCTCGATGGCGAGGTCCACGGGATGACGGCGAACGCATTCACGTCGGTGTCGCTGGAGCCCACGCTGGTACTGGTCTGCGTCGATCACAGCACGCGGACGCACGCTCACCTGCACGCCAAGAAGCGCTTCGGGATCAACATCCTTGGCGAGGATCAGCGCACGATTTCCGACTACTATGCGCGTCCGGAGCGTACGCACGAGCATGCCGAGGCTGAGGCTGGCGCGCGCTTTGAGCGAACGCGGCATGGAACACCCATGCTTCACGGAGCCCTTGCCTATTTGGAATGCAGGCTGCAATCGGCCGAGGAGGCGGGCGATCACACGATCTTCATTGCGGAGGTCGAGGATGTAGCCTTGCGGGATGGGGATCCACTGCTGTTTTTCCGGGGAAAATACCGCAAGGTGGGGGAAGACGCAGGGAAGTAGACGGTGCCACTTTTCGCACGTTCGAACATCCAATTCAGTGCAGAAATAGATCGTTGCAATGGGGTTCATCCATGGAAAAGACTGAAGAGAAGGTAGTTAAGTCCGATGCCGAGTGGCGCAAGCAGCTCACCGACGAGCAGTATCACGTAGCCCGCGAAGCTGGCACGGAATGTGCCTTCATGGGAGCGTACTGGAATAACAAGGAGCCGGGCATTTACCACTGCGTCTGTTGCGGCGCTCCCCTGTTCGATTCGCAGACGAAGTTCGATTCGGGTACGGGGTGGCCCAGCTTCTACAAACCAACCGGGGAGAGCGGCGTGACCGAGCACCGGGACACCGCGTACGGGATGGTCCGGACCGAGGTTCGCTGCGCCAAGTGCGATGCGCACCTGGGGCACCTGTTCGAGGACGGTCCAGCGCC